>Ga0207691_10002199_pt1 | contig 19078 bp, 14 predicted proteins | sample KBSM13metaG_FD_184327 | JGI IMG/M metagenome (GOLD analysis project Ga0207691, IMG submission 184327) | Miscanthus rhizosphere microbial communities from Kellogg Biological Station, Michigan, USA - KBS M1-3 metaG (SPAdes) (version 2) | ecosystem: Host-associated > Plants > Roots > Rhizosphere >... | reverse complement strand
GGGCTGGTGCGCATCTTCAAACTTTCCACCCTTAGATAGCGAAAGAAAATCAAACCCGTTACGTGCAAACTCGATCGCGTAGTACATCGCGTCGTCGACCCGGCTACCACCGTCAATAACCTCATCGGCAAGAAAGCGAACTCCGACACTGTAGTCATGTCCGACTCTCTGACGCACCGCGCGATAGACCTCGAGCGGTAAACGGATGCGGTTCTCGCGCGAACCTCCGTAACCGTCCTGGCGATCATTCTGTGCACTTAAAAACCCGGCCATTGTGTACGCGTGTGCGTAGTGAAGTTCTACGCCATCGAAGCCAGCGTCTTTTGCACGTTGTGCTGCCGCAGCAAAAATGGTGGGGAGTTCCTGAGGTAGCTGCTGTATGTGCGGAAGATTGGTGTCAGTGACTCGTTCGCGATACCCGAATCGAAGTGCCTCGAGTTCCGTGTTATCCAAAACCGTGTCGAGAACGTCGTCAGTAGTAGTTTTCAAAAACTCTCGTACTGCACCTTCCGGTATCGTTAACCACTTCTCGTCGTTAGTAACGCTCGTAAGAGCATCACGATGTCGATTCTCGATTCGCAAAAACCTATCGAAGTACTTTTCTTTTTCCGGCCGGCGTTTGACCACTAGAAAATCAATGATTTGGATAAAGAGAAGTGTCTCGCCTTTGCTCGCTTCTTTTACAACGTCGACCAGTCTTCGCAAGCCCGGAATGAATCGATCATCCCCAATTCTAAGCAACGGTCCACTTGGAATGTCGCGCACACCCGTCGCCTCAACTACCAAAACGCCAGGTCTTCCCTGGGCGAAACGCGCGTACCAATCGAGATTTTCTTTCGTTACAAACCCATCGTCGGTTGCGCGCCACGGCACCATCGCTGGAACCCATGTTCGGTTTCGAGCAGTCTGTTGCCCGATTCTTACTGGCGTGTAAAGCAGCGACTTCGCCGCCTCTTCAGCCGTAGGCCAAACAGTCGCAGGTATTTGATGGCGAATTGGCTTGGGAAACTTCCACATGTTGTAGGGCAATCACTTTAGCATGTGAGCAGACGATCAAGACATCATGCTTTCTGAGAAGGGGTATGGCTCGCTGTGGTAAAGTAGACTTTAATGCAGAAGTCTGGAGGGACCTTTTTGACTGACGAACTATTGCAGTGGCGGAGTGAGTTTCCCATTCTCGAAAAGGCTGTTTATTTAATTTCACACAGTCTTGGAGCGATGCCGAAAAGCACCTATGACCGCCTTCACGAGTACGCTGAGGTGTGGGCGACGCGCGGTGTCCGAGCGTGGGCTGAGGGTTGGTGGAATATGCCGGTAACAGTCGGCGATGAGGTTGGCAAGATTATCGGCGCTGATCCCGGCAGTGTGGTCATGCATCAGAACGTTTCGATTTGCCAATCGCTGATTCTTTCATGCCTTGAGCCAACACCTGAACGAAACAAGATTGTCTACTCGGAACTGAATTTTCCTTCGGTCATGTATGTCTACGAGGCCCATGCACGCGACGGTAAGCTCACAATTGAGACGGTGAAATCCGACGACGGAATTAGTGTTCCCCTCGAACGAATGCTTGCAGCAATCGACGAAACAACACTGCTCGTGCCGTTTTCCCACGTGCTGTTCAAGAGCGCATTTCTACAAGACGCCAAGGCTATTATTGACCGTGCACATGAAGTTGGCGCCCTTGTTGTGTTGGACACTTATCAATCTGCCGGCACGGTTCCGTTCAGCGTGAAAGAACTCAACGCTGATTTCGCAACGGGCGGTTCAGTAAAGTGGCTTTGTGGTGGCCCAGGTGCGGGCTACCTTTACGTTCGACCGGATCTGCAAAACAAACTCGAACCTAAAACAACGGGTTGGATGGCACACGAACACCCTTTTGCTTTTGATACTGAGCTTCATTACGCTTCGAACATAACTCGGTTTCTCCACGGTTCTCCGGCCATCCCGGCTCTATACGCAGCACAATCTGGCTACCGAATTATTAATGAGATCGGCGTCAACAAAATCCGGGCGAAGAGTGTCCGGCAAACCGAGTATCTGATCCAACTTGCCGAAGAAGCAGGGTTCGTTGTTACCAGTCCAAAAGATTCAAGCCGTCGCGGTGGCACTGTCACAGTGGCCCATGAGAGCGCTTCCGCAATTGCCAAGGAGTTAATCCGTCGCGAGTTTGTCATCGACTACCGCCCCGGCGCAGGCGTTCGGATCTCTCCACACTTCTATACAACCGATAACGAACTCGAATTGGTAATCGAGGAAATGAAGAAGATTCGAGAGACACGCGCCTTTGAGGCCCACGAAAAGGTTGGGGCAGCATTTTAGAAACAAACACCAAGGTATCAATGTCCAAAACCTACGGCGACAATCCTCCCCTTTCCTACAACAAATATCTTCGCGTCCCGGATTTGATAAATCTTCAGGATTGCCTTTCTGATCCTAAGCACCACGACGAGCTACTATTCATCACGGTCCACCAGGCTTACGAACTCTGGTTCAAACAAATTCTTCACGAACTCGACGCTGCGATTGCGCTCCTTGCAGAAGATCGTTTGGCGCCGGCAACGCGAGCCATCAAGCGCGTAGTTGAAATTGAGAAGCTTTTGGTAAGCCAGATCCATATTTTGGAAACTATGACCCCTCTCAGTTTTCTTCAGTTCCGCGATGAATTGAATCCGGCAAGTGGTTTCCAGTCGATGCAATTTCGAGAAATCGAGTTTTCATCTGGATTGAAGGATGAAAGCATCCTTGCAGAATTCAGTGAAGATAGCTTTGCTTATGAACGTCTTAAAGAACGAGCCACGAAGTCTTCCCTGGCTGATGCTTTTTATTCGGCTCTCGAGCGGCGCGGGTTTAGTGCACCGGCAATCGGCAATGGCAACTCAACCGAGAGCCAGGCACACTACGGCAGACGAACTCAGGCAGTGCTGGAAATACTTACTCACTTTGAGGAACGCTATGAAGAGTTTCAGTTGTCAGAAGCCTTGATGGAGCATGACGAGTATTTTTCGCTTTGGCGTTCACATCACATCAAAATGGTGGAGCGCATGGTTGGGGCCAAACGTGGGACTGGTGGCTCCGAAGGAATCGGATACTTAAGAACGACACTTGATAAGAAATTCTTTCCCGAACTCTGGGAAGCACGTACCTACCTTGATCTAGGACACGGCCCAGCCGGCTGCCCGTTCGCCGGACGCTAACCAAAAGAGAAACGAGATGGAGAGAGACAGACGAGGTGCGCCACGCGTAAGAGTCAACTTGTCAGCAAGATGGGAGGGCGCTCTGTCCAACGAAAACGCCACCATCACGGACCTCAGTCGCACTGGATGCTTTGTGCTTTCTGGCGGGAAGGTTCAAGTTCGCGAGTTGATTTGGTTGGAGATCGAGTTGCCGAATCTTCGGCTATTGCATTTCTGGGCTGAAGTCGTCGACGAAGCATCGGAGATCGGGTTTGCCGTCAAATTCAATTCCAGCTCACAAGAAGACCAAGAGCGTCTCGCAAACTACATCGCAGAAGTGTTTGAGACGCCACCGGTTAAGAGACCGCAATAGGGATCCAACCTCAGTATTCAATGACGCTCGATTAATATTCAACATTCACCTCCCCTTAGTCTCGCGTCAGGTGAAACAACATCCGATATGAATATTACATTCCCAGAACGCTTCAACATGGCGGACTACTTTCTTTATCAAAATCTTGATAAGGGTCGGGATAGCAAAGTCTGCTTGTATTTTGAAGATCGGTCCTGGACGTACGCAGAGGTTGCCAAGCTCTCAAACAAGACCGGCAACGCCTTGCGGGATCTCGGTCTCAAAATCGAAGACCGCGTGCTGATGGTTTTACCAGACTGTCCGGAGTTTGTTTGGACATGGTTCGGAGCCGCTCGTATCGGCGCAGTCATTACCATGGTCAACCCGCTCTTGCCGGCAACCGATTATGAATACTATCTCGACTACACTCGCGCACCTGTCGCTGTAGTCCATTCTTCTGTCTTGCCGACCTTCGCAGAGGCCACCAAAGGAGCGCGCTATTTGAAGGTGGTGTGTGTTGTTGGGGATACTGCGGTCAATCCTTCCAACTCTCGATCCTCTTTTGTGAGCTTCGAAGAATGCGTCGCAGCGGCTAGTGACGATTGCACAAAAGCAGACACGCGTCGAGACGACATGGCCATCTGGTTGTTCACATCAGGATCAACGGGCCACCCAAAAGGAGCCGTCCACCTGCAACACGATCTGCCTTACAACACAGAGGTCTTCGCAAAGGCGACGATGGGTGTAAACGAGAATGATCTAACCGTCTCTGTGCCCAAGCTATTCTTCGGATACGCCACCGGCACTAACCTCCTGTTTCCTTTTGCCGTGGGTGGGGCCACCGCACTTTTCGCTGAAAGATCCACTCCAGAAAAAATGTACGAGGTCATAAAGCGATATCAACCGACCATCCTGACGACGGTGCCCACCATGATCAATTCCATGCTCAATGTGAAGGACGTTAAGCCGGCGGATATTGCCAGTCTGCGGTTTTGCTATTCGGCCGGCGAAGCGTTGCCTATCGAGCTATACGAGCGTTGGACGAATTCATTTGGCGTCGACATCTGCGATGGTATCGGGTCCGCTGAGATGTTTCATATCTACATCACAAATCGGCCCGGCGATATCAAGCCCGGCAGTCTGGGTCGAATTGTTGATGGTTACGAAGCGAGGGTGGTGGATGCTGAAGGAGCAGAAGTGCAACCTGGGGAAATGGGAACGCTTCGTATCAAAGGTGATTCAGCGGCACTGTGTTATTGGAACGCACACGAAAAATCAAAAGAAACATTTGCGGGCGATTGGTGTACTACCGGTGATCAATTTCATGTCGATGAGGAAGGTTACTACTGGTATCACGGCCGCACTGACGACATGTTGAAAGTATCCGGCGTCTACGTGGCGCCAGCAGAAATCGAGAATTGTCTTCTTCAGCACGAAGCCATACTGGAGTGTGCAGTCATTGGCCACGAGTCGGATGGTCTTACTAAACCGAAAGGATTTGTCGTTCTGCGTGAAGGCTACGTTGCGAGTCAACAACTCGCCGAAGAGATCAAGCAGTTCGTTAAGACTAACATCGCCGTCTACAAGTATCCGCGCTGGATCGAGTTTGTGGAATCGATTCCTAAGAACGATCGTGGAAAGACGGATCGAAGAAAACTAAAATCCTAATGATGGATTGCGCAGGTTCATGTCGCGAATGACGCGACGCTCACCACCATACCCGATTAGCATTTGGGAAAAACTTAAACGAATCAAGAATTATCCCGAGTCTGGAATCAACGTCTAGAATCCGGACAACGAGCGCCTCCTTACCTCGCTGGCCCAACAGAAATGCCACAAAATCACAACACTGGATCGTGGTCTGGTATTTGCTGAACGCATCTGCAATCAGTACCAGCAATCTTCTGCTAGATGGATCCGGTTAAGTTGCCCACCCGTCCAGCCGTCGCTCTAAAGCAGAGTCTTAGATTCCGGGGATAAGTGCGGTTCCCCTCAAAGCACTAGCAGGACACCGAACCTGCAACATTGAAGATTGGGAGAAAATCCTTGAAGAAACTACTGCCCCTAGCTGCCGCTCTAGCTTTTTTTATGCTGCCAGCTCATGCTTTTGCGAACACGTTTACCTTTAGTCCAACCGCAACGGCGGCAAACACAAACAGCGCCACAAGCCAAACAAACCAAACTGCCTACAACGGTGGAGCTAGTCAGTTCGATCTCGACCACCACAAAGCCTATACCTGGAAGCTAACTGGGTTGTCCATTCCAACGGGGCAGTCAATCATCAGCGCCTCAATCACGTTCAAAGACATTGCAAACTGGGACACGAACACCAATAAGCTGTTTGTCCACCTGCTCAATACCGCCAACAACAGCGGCATCGCCAGTGTGACTGACAGCTCTGACGACACAACCATCTCCGACTACTTCGGCGGCGCAAATTCCCTGGGACCAACGTTCGGAGTCGACAATATCAAGCTTTTCGAAAGCAGCTTCAATATGGTCGGCCAGGCAGGGTACGTCGCCCATGATTACACCTTTAACTTCACCGCAGCCCAGTTGGCCAAACTGGCAGCCTTTATCAACGCGAACGGAAACATCGCGTTTGGCTTCGACCCAGACTGCCATTACTGGAACAACGGAATGACCTTCACGTATGCAACTGCGCCGGTTCCCGAACCGGTTAGCATGGTCCTTCTCGGCACCGGGTTAACAGGACTCTACCTCCGTCGTCGGCGTCAACAGAACTAACCAAGGTTTTCAGCCCCGACCAAAAGACCGACGTGAAGGTTCGACTACTTCACGTCGGTTCTTTCTTTACAAGCTCCGCAGTCCTCTCAACTCGCAATCACTTGCTGTGATGCCCATGTTTGGCTTCCGCTTCTGGAAAACCAGCGCAATCACGCGTTTCTATCCGCAGAACGATCACAGGGACGCAGGGGCCCCCAGCTCATAAAGCACCAGATGTCCAAACGGCGCGAATGGCATTAGCCATCGCGCCGTTCTCGTTCCGTTGTTATTGGTAGTTATCGACGACGTTCGAGATCGTAGTCGCGCAGCCGGCGGTAGAGAGTCGAAGGCGAGATTCCAAGGATCTCTGCGGTCTTGCCACGATGCCAGCCCGTTTGTTCAAGGGCGGCGAGGATCTGTTGTCGTTCTACTTCACGCAGCGATCCAGGTACGGTGGCACTTGTTGAGACTGGAACTTCCACACTGAGCGGGACAGTTGGAATCGCGTTTGATGCGGTTACTGGAACAGCGGGACGCAACACTTCTGGTGGGAGTTCCGAAATAGTAATGCGGCCATTGTTGGAAAGAATCACGGCGCGCTCAAGACAGTTCTTTAGTTGTCTGACATTGCCCGGCCAATTGTAAACACGCAGAGCGTCAAACGCATCAGGCGTTAGTTCGGGTGGCGTGGTTCCACCAACTTGTTTGAGGAGATGTCGCGCAAGCGGCTCAATGTCTTCGGGACGCTCGCGGAGTGGCGCCAGGCTGATCTGAAAGCCATTGATGCGGTAAAGCAGATCGGATCTGAATACTCCATCGTTGACGACCGTTTCGAGGTTCCGGTTTGTGGCCGCGACGATGCGAACGTTGACTTCTACTTTTCGTACTCCGCCCACCCGGAAGAAAGTCCGCGTTTCAATCGCTCTAAGAAGTTTAGCCTGCAACTGGGCCGGAAGTTCAGTCACTTCGTCGAGAAACAAAGTTCCTCCATCAGCGAGTTCAATCAAGCCGAGCTTCCGTCCTTTCGCACCCGAAAAGGCGCCTGCCTCGTAGCCGAATAACTCCGACTCCAGGAGCGACTCCTGAAACGCAGCGCAGTTTAGATCAACGAAAGAAGCTTCAGAGCGACCTGACAATCGGTGAATAGCGTGGGCCACAAGTTCCTTGCCCGTCCCTGATTCGCCGGTGATAAGCACAGACGCTTCTGACGGAGCTACTCTCTCGATCAAGCGAATTGCCTCTTTCATCATTTCCGAAACAGAAATGATCTCCGGCAAAGCTGACTGGCGCGCCAACTGTTCTCGCAATCGAACATTGTCGACTCGAAGTCTTCGCTTATCGGCTGCCTGCTTAACTCGAACGTCGAGCTCTGTAATGCGATATGGTTTTGTGAGGTAGTCGTAGGCACCGAGCTTCATGGCTTCGACTGCGGTTTCCACAGTAGCCTGCCCGGTTAACATAATTACTTCTGGTGGGTTCGGGCGTTCATGAACGCGCCGGAGCAGTTCCATTCCATCAATACGAGGCATGTTGATATCGCACAACAACACATCGACGTTGCTTTCCTCCAGGCGACGCAACGCAGCCTCTCCGTCGGGCGCTGCCTGCACTCGATAACCTAAACGCTCGAGTTCTTTTTGCAACACGAGCCGGAGATTGGCCTCGTCTTCTGCAATCAGAATCCGTGCCTGTGGTTGCTCACTCAAGCCTTATATTCCTCGTTTAGATTAACTGCTGGAAGGGTGATCGTGAACGTGGTACCAACCCCTACTGTGGACTGCACATCAAGCGCACCACCATGCTCAGTTAAGATACCATAACACACTGCAAGGCCAAGACCCGTTCCCTTGCCAATCTCCTTGGTAGTGAAGAAGGGTTCGAATATTTTAGGGAGATTCTCCTGCGGAATACCCACGCCATTATCAATAACATCCACGACGACTTTGTCGTCCTGGTTCTTCGCCGCGATCGTTAACATCCCGCTAATTACCATCGCATCAAGAGCGTTAGTCGCAAGAGCAATGACAGCTTGTTGCAGTTGACCCGGATCGCCCGACACGGGTGACAGATCGTCAGCAAGGTCCAACCGAAATTCGACTGCCGATCGTCGCTTCTGGTGAGACAGCAGCCTGACTGCAGAATGAATAACATCACCCAGGTTAATCGTGACGTGGTCGGACGCTCTGGTTCTACTGAAATCTAGCAGCCCGTTGGTAATCGACTTGCACCGAAAAGCTTCACTGCGTATCAAGCCAAGGTACTCTCTAAGATCTTCAACCATCGGCGATGCATCAAACGCGCCTTCGTTAAGACGCGATTCGAGCGATTCCGCACACGCTGAGATGGTAGCTAACGGGTTGTTGATTTCGTGAACAACTCCGGCCGCCAGGCGACCCACGGCGGCCAGTTTTTCTGCTCGAGCGACCGCTCTCTGCGCCTCAACTCGATCCGTGACTTCCTCACCAACTGTAATTACGTGGCTGACTTCTCCGCTTGGATCCGCCCACATTGGAATCTTACTGATCAACCAATGTCTGACTTCGCCCCTGTTAGTGGTTGTCTCTTGTTCGATTCGCTCGATCTCGCCGCTCGCAAAGACACGTGAGAATTCCTCTTCGAGAACATTTCGCGGCTGGCGCGTCAAAACCTTGAATACGTTCTTGCCCAGCGCTGAGCCGCGCGGGATTCCCAACTCGCCAAGCTCGCGGTTGCGGTTCCACGCCACGACGCGATAGTGACGGTCCACGGCGTAAAGCGAAAGCGGCAGACTATCAATAATCGCCTCGATGAATCTTCTTTGCGATTCCGTCTCTGCAGTTCGACGCTCGACCTCTTTCGCCAGGCTGAAAGAAGTATCGCGAGCGGCTTGATAGAGTGAACAGATGTGAGCAGCCAGCGCGGTCTGTTGAGCAGCAGCATCGATCAGTCGTCGTTCAGTGTCGCTACAATCTTCGCGACGATCGAAGCCGACAATCAGTGCCCCCTTTGCACGGCCCGCAAATCGTAAAGGAGCCACATATTCCGTAGTGTGAATATCGTCACGCAGCAAGAAGCTGGTTCGCTCTGTCGCCATTAACGAACTCGCTGAACTGGAAGAACGCAACCAATCGTGCAACGCAGTTTTGTCCAGCAACGATGGATCGTCAGCACTGCCTTCTCGATCGAATACACAGACCGCATGTTTGTCTCGGCCCACGGTTACAAAAGCCGCACACAAGGATGCGTCCGTGGCGTCGTACGTAGCACCTGCAACACGTCGCACAAGCTGTTCGGGTTCGAGAGCGCGTAACAGCCCGCGCCCGATGTCGGACAGAAAGCGAAGTTCACGATTGCTTCCGATGAGGGCCCATTCGCGTTGTGAAGTACGTACGTGGAGACTGACACGGGATAGCAACTCGCCGGGCGTTGAAGGCTTGGTAATGTAATCATCCGCGCCGGCAGTGAACGCCTGGACCTTTCGGGTCTCATCGTCACTTTCCGACAAGGCAATGATTGGTAACTTACCTGTTAGGGGTTGGGATCTAAGTAGTTTGCAAAGGGCCAGGCCATCAACACCTGGCATCTCGAGATCCAGGGCGACCAAATCACAGCGGACACTCTTGAGCACACGCAGGGCAGACGACGCCTCAGTCGCGGTGACTACTCTATAGCCAGCGTTTTCGAAGATTCCGCGCAGCCTCTCCCGGGCACCGGGATCGTCGTCAACAATTAAGAGGGTTGCACTTTGGTTTTCGGCAGGAACTGCCATTCTATCAACAGGCCGGCGCTAACAAGCTGGCAGAAACACAGAGGTTTCGCGATTCATACTGACGAGGCGCGTCGAATGATCGCCTCAAGTCGATTGAAAGCGATGAGCGTCTATGCTGTCAAGATGATTGATCCGGCCGGAGGACAGGAAGGAGACCGGTGAATAGGAGACGGGGTGACGGGGCGACACGGGGATTCGTTGGACGCTGTCAGTGTGGTCGGTAGTCAGAATGGTCACTGCGTCTCCGCGTCGCCCACTCTCCCCATCACCCCGTCTCCCCGTCTTCCCGATTGCTTCCCTTAGCCAGCAGCAACAACACTCTCCGACTCAAGCTTCGCGCCCGCTGGGGGTGCGGGCGGCAGACTTCGCTCCATACGATGATTTGATTTCATCCGGTACATCTGATCGTCGGCAGCCATTAAGAGATGATCGAGCGTTTCGCCGTCTGTGCCAAACGTCGCAGTCCCGATACTAATGCCCACCCGCGCGATGCCATTGCGTCCGACTGCTAAGGCAAACTGAGACACGACATTTTCGATACGCATGCAGAGCTCTTCAACCTGGCTACCATCAACCTCCTGCACAATAGCCACGAACTCATCACCAGCGTAACGCGCGAGGAAGTCGTACTCGCGAAGTTGTTTCTGAATAATTCCAGCCACCTCACGAAGCATCTTGTCGCCAAGCTTGTGCCCATAACTGTCGTTTACGTTCTTGAATTCGTCGAGGTCCAACATAACGACCTGGAAACCTCGATCAGTTCTAAGTGCGCGCGATGCTTCCTCTTCAAATCGCAGAGCCAGAGAGCGGGCATTCGGAAGACCCGTGAGCGAATCGGTGAGTGCGTGCGACTCAGCTTCGGCGTGCTGCATCGCATTCGCGAGAGCGTCCGATGCCAGTTTCGTAACTGTCTCGAGCAAACGCATGTGGTCGTGCGTGTATTGCTCAAGTTCATTTGAGTAGACGCACAGAGCTCCTAACAACACATCGTCTTTGAAAAGCGGCAACGAGGCCATGGAGTGAAACTTGATTCCGGCAGCCGGATTCAGATCGGTAAAATCCAAACTTGGATGTAGCTGGTTCACCGGACTTCGATTAGCAAGCGCAAAACCTGTGACACCTTCTCCTGGAGCTATGCTCCGTCCGGTCAACAAGTCAGCATACTTGCCAACGACGTGTCGCGCTGTGGCGTAGCCTTTCATGTCGTCGTAGAAATAGACCATGCAAGTGTCGAAGGGAACGACGTGGGCGACTTTATCAACCAGGAATTGGAGAGTTTGCTCAACATCCAGCGACGTGCCAAAGGTTCGGGCAATCTCGTAGAGCGCGTACACCTCGCGGTGGGCCTTCTTGATCTGGTCATACGCCATGTATGAGCCACGCTCGCGTGTTTGAGTAATATCGATTTCGCTCAAATGAATAGGCTCAACATGCGCAGTTGTGGTGGTGGCGGCATGAGTAAGACCAAGCGCAGCTATTTCTGCGTCAAAGTGCGGCAAATGCGTGATGAACAGTTCGACTACTTTGGGATCGAAGTGGATACCCGAACCGCGCAAGAGCAGCGCTGTAGCTTCGTCAAGAGTCATTCCTCGACGAAAAGGTCGATCTTCGCGGACGGAGTCGAAACAATCGACAACTGAAATGATGCGCGCGGTGATCGGAATTTGTTCGCCCTTGAGCCGATCCGGGTAGCCACGACCATCCCATTGCTCATGATGATGACGCACAATTGGAATTACGGGATAAGGAAAATCAACCCGGCTGAGAATTTGTGCACCCACGACTGTGTGGATCTTCATCTTCTCAAACTCGGCCGTTGTTAGACGTCCAGGCTTGTTCAGGATGTGTGACGGAACAGCAAGCTTGCCAACGTCATGAAGGAGTGCTCCCGCTTTTAGCGCTGAGATTTCATCTGGTGAGAGACCAAACAGTTCACCCATTCGTGCGGCGTAAACCTGAACCCGCCGAACATGACAGTGAGTGATCTGATCCTTTGCGTCGATAGCCGTGGCGAGAGCTTCGGCTGTCGCAAGATGAAGTTTACTTAACGCCTCAACCTCATTTGTCTTTTCATTCAGTCGCGAGATTGTGCTGCGATAGATGAAAAAAGCCGCAAAGATTGTGATGGAGGAAATGATCAGATACGGAAGTAGCAGGTTAAAAACGGCACCGTAGACCATTGTGATCGCAAGTGGTGCGACCAGTATGATCCACGAAGCAACGACTTGATTTCGATGCCACCAAGCGACCAGGGAGTTTCGCGGAGGAGCATTCACCGCTGTGCGGCGATTGGATTCAAACCTTTGGGGTAACTCCATTTGTTAACCTACAAAACTCAACCTTTATGCTCTACGCCGGTTTTTACTATTCAGCTGATAACTCATCCAACAAGTGCGATTGCCGGAGACACACTGGGAGCAACTCAGATGCGTCTCCGGCAGATTGGGCAAGCGGCGACTCTGTCACAAAGAGCCGCCATGCTGGGTGAGATTACGTAACACTCGCTAATTAACTGACTACTACTTATCAGAGAACTTGGCGGCTACGGGCTCCGTGCGGAGAGCCCGTGAAGCTCGGAAGCCTCCCAGCCGCATGATCACTATTCTCAATTCGTGTGCCGTGAACTGAGCCAAGGAAATCTGAATGAAAACCCGGCCGGTCATCTGAATAACAGGAATAACTTTTCAATCTGACAGGTCAGATTGAGAATTTCGGTCAGGGTGCTTATTCAGAACCTCGTTTGACAACACGTGACGCAGCGAGGCAATCTCGCTGGACTCGTCTAGAACAAAAAGGGTCATTCGTGTCAGCAACGCCAGCCACTCAGAATCCAGAAACCTACAAGTCGATCGGCTATGTTGATCTCTTGCGGCGAAACCGCAATTTCAGACAGTTGTGGCTGGGCCAGGTCGTCAGTCAGATGGGCGATTGGTTCGACACGATCGCGCTCTACACGATCATCTTAAACTTGACGGGCTCAGGCCGTGACGTCGGTCTGCTACTCGTTGCGCGCTTTGTTCCGAGTTTCCTTTTTGGACCTATTTCGGGAGTCGTTGCCGATCGTTTCAGTCGTCGAACGATCATGATTGTGTCAGACATCCTGCGTGCAGTCGTTGTGCTCGGGTTCCTGTTTGTAAGACGAGCCGACCAACTCTGGATCATTTATGTTCTGACGGTTCTTCAGCTGGCCCTCTCAACGTTCTTTGAGCCTGCAAAGACGGCCGCCGTACCTTCGATCGTCACAGACAACGAATTAGTCGCGGCTAATGCAATCTCATCCGTCACGTGGTCAATAATGCTGACGCTGGGTGCAGCTATTGGTGGACTGATTACAGGTTGGTTCGGGACGAATGCAGCGTTCATCCTCGACGCACTTAGTTACGTATTGTCTGCCGTCCTTATCTTCAATGTGCGATTGCCGAAGCGGCCCAAACGTGAACGGCAAAAACTCAGTATTGGCCGCCTCCTCGGAATCACTGAAACGATCGAAGGCGCAAGATACGTCAAACATCGTCCGTCGGTGCTCGCATTGCTGCTGGTCAAACCGGCGTGGGGTCTCGGCGGCGGCATACTCACACTGCTCGCGGTATTTGGAGAACGCATCTTCCCCGTCGGCAAGAGTGCGGCAACAGGAATAGGCGTGCTCTTCGCAGCCCGCGGCATTGGAACGGCTGTTGGGCCAATTGTTGCGCGACGTATTGCCGGTGAAGGTAAGAAACGACTCCAGGTATCAATCGGAATTGCGTTTCTGATTGGAGGAACGTTTTACTTTGCCTTCGGCGCATCCAGAAGTTTCGTATTGGCGTTGCTCGTGCTGGGAATAGCGCATACGGGAGGGAGCATTCTTTGGGTGTTCTCGACAGTCTTGTTACAACGCAGCGTGGAGGATAATTTTCGAGGAAGAGTGTTTGCGGCAGAACTGGCATTGCTTACCTTAACCATGGCGGCCTCAAACTATCTCACCGGTGAACTACTGGATCGCTTTGGTATCAATCCCCGCCTTGTAACGATGGGAATCGGCGTCTTCTTCCTGATTCCGGGCATCACCTGGTTTGTGACGCAGCGCTGGTGGGATCGCGGAGAAAAGGAGCGTTTGGTTCCGAATTTGGTGGAGGAAAAAACTGTGTTGGCCTCAGTGCACCACACGGTTGATTGAGGCGTCAAAAGACAATCAAAGGAGGTCGGCATGAAAACACTTTTCGGAACAGTGGTCCTTACTCTTGCCCTGCTCGTGTCGTCGTTAGGCTCTCCTCCACAAGTAAAAGTGCCAGATTTGAGTGGGACGTGGGTTTTCAAATCAGGTAAGAATCCAAATAATGTCGCGTCGCTCCGCATAACACAGACTGAGGCGGCGATTGAGATAACCGAAAGTCACAAACCAAAAGCGCAGCAAGCCGATCGAGTCCTAACCTACTACAGCGACGGACGAGGTGAGTCGAATCCAACGTCTGATGGTAAGAGTGAACTCAAATCAAGAAGCAGGTGGGAAGGTGAGACGCTGACGACGTTGTTTGACAGTTTTTCGAAACAACCGGATGTGGTTAATGAACGTCGCGATGATTGGGCACTTTCGAAGGACGGTAAAACGCTGACCATTACAACGACGTTCGCGGTAAGCAGGCCTCCAATTGGCGCTGGCATTCCATTCGGATTACCTCGCCCGACGTCTAGTCACTCGAAGGTTTTTCACGTTGTTGATAAGCGGGTTTTTAAGAAACAACCTTGAGCAAGAATTGAAGTCAATACCGCAACGCGGTAGTTCGGTGCGGTAGTTCGGTGCAGTAGCCCGACTGTCAAGGAGGGCTTGGACCAGAGCCAGACGTCTCCCAACTGACAGAAGCCCTCCTTGACAGTCGGGCTACTGCACCGCGCTACCGCGTAGTGGTACTGACTTCATTACCGCTCCGGGGGTAGGTAGAAAGTCAATGAAGATCAAGCTTGGCGTGATGGGGTCTGCATCTGAAGCGGGCCGGCCCGAATTAGCTCAAACTCTAACGAGCAAAGCCGAGTCGCTCGCCTTTGCGATTGCCAAACGAGAAACTCTCTTGTTCACTGGAGCGACAACTGGGGTCGTTTATCTAGTTGGCAAAACCGCTCACGACGCGGGCGTATTTCACATCGGCATTTCACCTGGTTCCAACCAACAGGAACACGTCGATCAATATAAGTTGCCCCTAGACGCTTGTGACGCGATCGTATATACGGGCTTCGGTTTAAAAGGTCGCAACGTTGTGCTGGTTCGTTCATGCGACATAGTACTGTTTATCGCCGGTGCAATGGGCTCGCTGAATGAGTTCACGATAGCTCACGATGAGGGAAAGATTATTGGATGTTTGACGGGAACAGGTGGGGTTGCAGACGACGCAGACTCGCTACTGCAGAAGTTTGGGAAACGGACTAACGCACGGGTTTTTCAAAACGAGGATCCGGATGAGTTGATTGATGCGTGTGTCGCCGCGTTAGAATCTCAGAAGTAAAATCTCAGATCTCAGATTTCAAAAACTTATTGTTTAGCCACACGCTACCGCGTCGTGGTACTGACTGCTCACGATGTCGACAGATTCAACCACCACCGCTGAAGCACGGTATCTAGAGCCACTACCAACGGATCTCGACAGCGAGATCTGGCACTCTTGTCCTCCTATTCACATCACGCATTACTGGACGGGCGAGCAAGCGCCAGCCGCACGACATGCAGAGGCAAGACTCTGTTGGAACGACGAGGGCTTAACGGTTCGGTTTGTTTGTGAACAACGAGAACCGTTGATCGTTGCTGACAACCCCGTAACTGACGTCAAGACTATCGGGCTTTGGGACCGAGACGTCTGTGAAATCTTCATCGCGCCAGACTACGCAAACGCAAGTCAGTACTTCGAATTCGAAGCTGCTCCGACGGGCGAATGGATCGACCTGGGAATTCAATTCAACCCCAGTGGACGTGAAACCGAATGGGATTACGCATCGGGCATGACAACTACCAACAAGATTGGGTTAGGACAGATTGTGATTGCAATGACGATTCCGTGGAGTAAAAGAATTCCGAAACCGAAGTGTGGCGATGAATGGAAAGCCAACCTGTTTCGTTGCGTCGGTCCGGATGAAGCAACACGCTACCTGGCCTGGCGTCCAACCCGAACGCCCGAACCAAACTTTCATGTACCGGAAGTATTCGGCGTTTTGAGGTTTGTGTAAATCAGGATAGCCCGTGCTAGTTTGCACTCTGCGTCGCTAACACCGTTGCCACGTACTCTTCGAAACGACTTCGATCGGGTGGATTCATATCGACGATTCGAGTGCCAATCAGGTAACCAATATCCCCCTGGTCCTCTTCGAGACTTTCATATCTAACCGGAGCAACAGTCAATTCAACTGGCCCGTCTGGAAGTTTCAGCGACACGTGCAGACGGCGATCGTCTCCAGCGAGGTAGTGTTCGCCAATTCGAATGGCCGGCACTATCAGCGCCATACCGTTGGCGCTAATGTCGAGCGTATGTCCATCGATGGAAGGTATACGGCGTGAACCGTTAGACGTGGTTCGAGGATCTGACAGTCGCAGAGTGAAATTCAGTCTGACCTGTGCACGCCTGTTCCTGCGCCGGTTCCCAATGAAACGGCGCAAACGCGACACGATTCTCCGAGGTAATTCAGACATTTCACAACCAAGAAGAGTTCCGTAACGTTGAGGAGGGCAAACGAACTGGGCTGCGATTTGGGGGAAAGCCGCAAATCCATTCTAGAGGCCCAGACTAAACGGGGCAATAGAAATGTCCGAGAGGGGAGAAGGTATTGTCCGAAATTCAGGGGAGAAGTGGTTACATCGCAGGGTCAATTCCGGACGGTAAGCGGTTTGCCGCCTACATCACCACTCTTCACGCCAGCCGCATCAAGATAAAACGAAAGCTTTCCGCTGCGCCCGTACTGTGCCGGTTCAGCCGTCGCATACCACGACTTTCGATCGCCGGAGCAATTAACGTGAAAGACATAGCCGGTTGTTTCCGAACCTTCGAGATCCTTAGGTAACATAGCAGCCGTAATGAGCTCGGCCATATTCGCGTATTGCCCGTTGTGCTGTTGGCTATAGACGACCTCCGCGAGTGTGATTTTATTGAGCAGATCTTGGACGTCATTGTGGTGGGTATCAATCCTGGCGTTGAAAAAGAAACTCTTACCGGCTTTTCTGACAATCTCCCCATTCTCTTTGTCGCCGATGATCCACACACCGTTAACCTTCATCAACGAGAGCGGTTCTGACTTCTCCGCCGTTTCCGCCGTTGCTGGAACTCTGACAAAAACAGTCGCCAGATCGCCGCTGATCGTCTCCCCACTCAGTTCGATCTGTTCGGGAAACACTGCGGCCATCCTTTCAAAGTCAGGACGTAAGTCTTCGAATTCCTTCGAACTCAGTCCATCAATCGCTGGCTTATAGATAGTCAGAGCGAACGCCTCTTTGAACTTCTTGTCGTGCATGCTCTTGTAAAAGAACCGTGCCGTTTCGGTTGGTGAAAGCGGTTGGGCTTGCGGGAACACAGTGGCAGCGCTAACGAAGAGCACGAAACAACATAGACTGGGAATTAGTATTCGCTTAAGCATCGAAATAATAGACCTCTGAATCAGTAAAGAGGCGCGCCCAAACTAAGCAGCGCGCCTTTATGATGTGAACAGACAACCACGTCGGCTTCAACGCCTTGATGATGGTTCAGGTTTGTTCCTGAGGATGACCTCACGTCCGACAAGATACAACAGCACCATCAAAACCAGGAACGGAATCATTGACAGCAAATCAGAGTAATCGCCCTTAAACATCGGATTCCTTAAGTTGGCCCAATCCTCTATACCCCGGTTAAGGTTGATCAAGCCTTGCTTCGGAACGCCCTGCAGAATGGCAATGACAATCGCTGCGAGCGCACCGCCGGCGATATACCCTGACGCCATCAAGACGCCGGGACTCTTGTCAGTTTCGGCGACCAGTTCGTCTTCAGAAAGCTTCTTGTCTTTCAACTTCTTTCGCAGGTACTTGTCGACGAGCCAACGAATCATGCCGCCAATAAATATCGGACTCGACGACGAGAGCGGAAGGTAAACACCCACCGCAAAAGCCAGTGACGGAATGCCGCTCATCTCAAGCACGATTGAAATCATCACGCCGAGCAACACTAATCCCCACGGCAACTGACGATTCAGAATGCCCTTGATGATGTAAGACATCAGGGTTGCTTTCGGGGCGTCGTACTTGGTGACTGACTGACCATCAGGGCGCGTTTTGTGAACTCCGTTGATGCCGGGGTCAGCGAGATAGACTGCTTCACCACGATCATTGACGAGATAACGAACAGCCGATTCGCCTTCAGAAGTTTTATGCCAGCTTCGATACAGTGCTGGGTCTTGATTCGCCTGGGGTCCTTTTAGTTTTTCAGGCTGCCCTGTCTGCGCCAAATCGACCTTAAGTCCCGCCGGAAAGTTTTCGGATACTCGATACTTAACTTTTCCGGAATCGTCGACCAAATATTGACCGGGATCCAAACCAGCTAACGCAGTCGCACCTGCCTCATTCTTGTAGACACGATAGTTTCCTGCTTGTGGTGGCTTGATCGGATCAGCAAACGTCGGTAATGACGCGGAGTTGGGAACAGTCACAGCCGCTTTCGTTTCATCGAACGTAAGGCGCGGCATGTAGATCGTGCCGGCATCGTTAAGTATCAGGAGGATTGGACCGAGGATAAGAGCTGACGCAAATGCACCGATCAGAATTGCGATTTGTTGAGACGATGGCGTGGCTCCTACAAGAAATCCGGTCTTCAGATCCTGCGAGGTCGTGCCGCCATTCGAAGAGGCGATACAAACAATTCCACCAATCGACAGCGCGGTGACGTAGAAGGTTGATCCCGTCCAGCCGACGACAAGGAAAATCAGGCACGTCAACAACAGAGTTGCCACGGTCATTCCTGAAATTGGATTCGAAGACGATCCGATCTCGCCGGTTAGGCGAGAAGAAACCGTAACGAAGAGGAAGCCGAACGCAACAATGAGAATTGCGCCAAGAATGTTCCAGCGGAGATTCAACTGCGGAAAGATCAT
>Ga0207691_10002191_pt1 | contig 19101 bp, 17 predicted proteins | sample KBSM13metaG_FD_184327 | JGI IMG/M metagenome (GOLD analysis project Ga0207691, IMG submission 184327) | Miscanthus rhizosphere microbial communities from Kellogg Biological Station, Michigan, USA - KBS M1-3 metaG (SPAdes) (version 2) | ecosystem: Host-associated > Plants > Roots > Rhizosphere >... | reverse complement strand
GCGACCTCCTTGTGCCGCGCGGAGGCGCGGGCCAGCAGCATGTGGGCGACGTTCGCGCAGGCGATGAGCAACACGAAGGCGACGGCGCCGAGGAGGATGAGGAGCGCCGTGCGCACGTCGCCCACGACGATGTCGTCGAGCGTGCGCACGACGACGTTGCGGTTCGTGCCCGGATAGTCCTTGTCCAGGCGGCCGGTGATGGTCGCCATCTCCGCCCGTGCCCGGTCCAGGCTCGCGCCGGGCGCGAGCCTCGCGAAGGCGCGGAGGCTCTGCCCGGTGCGGCTGGAGGCGCGCTCGGACAGCGGAAGCGGCGCCCACATCTCCGCGCCCGTGGCCCAGAAAGGCGGGAACTCGAACCCGCGCGGCATCACGCCGACCACGACGTGGGGAACGCCGTCGAGCGTGATCGAGCGTCCCACGACCGACGCGTCCGCTCCGAACCGGCGCTGCCATATCCGATGTCCGAGAACGACGACGTGGGACTCTCCCGGGCGGTCGTCCTCCGGCGTGAACGTGCGGCCGAGCTGGGGGCGCACGCCCAGGAGGGGGAAGATGTCCGAGGTCACGCGCACGCCGTCGACGTGCTCCGGCCGCCCGTCGCCGCCGAGGTTGGTGCCCCACGCCTCGGCCGCGCCCATGCGCTCGAAGCTGGAGGCCTCGCGCCGCCAGTCGAGGAGATTTCCGGGCGCCACCGGACCCGTGCCCCGCGTGAGGACCACGGCCAGGCGGTCGGGGTGGTCGTAGGGAAGCGGGCGCAGGAGAACCGCGTCCACCACGCTGAAGATCGCGGTGGTGGCGCCGATCCCCAGGGCCAGGGCCAGCACGGCCGCCACCGTGAACCCGGGCGCCCGGGCCAGCGTACGCAAGCCGTAGCGGACGTCCTGCCCGACCGTTTCCATCAGCGCTCCCATCTTCACTTCGCGCACCTGGTCCTTGACCTGCTCCATCCCGCCCATCTCGATGAGGGCCTGGCGGCGCGCCTCTTCCGGAGAGAGCCCGCGGGCCGCGTGCTCGTCCTCCAGGATCGCGGCGTAGGCGCGGACCTCTTCGTCGAGCTCGCGCTCGGATTCCTGCTTGTGGACGAGGTTGCGCCAGAGGCGGCCCAGCCGGGAAATCCAGGTCATCGTGTCCTCAGCCCCGCAGGGCGGCGGCAATGGCCAGCGAGATGCGGCCCCATTCCTCCGTCTCCGTCTTGAGCTGGCGGCGGCCGGCGGCCGTGAGCTGATAGTAGCGGGCGCGGCGGTTGTTGTCGGACTCGCCCCAGCTCGAGGTGAGCCAGCCCGCCTCCTCCATCCGGTGCAGGGCGGGGAAGAGCGAGCCCGGCTTCACCACGAAGGTGCCCCGCGTGACCTGCTCGATGCGATGGGCGATGGCCACGCCGTGTTTCTCGCCCAGGGTCAGGGTCTTCAGGATCAGCAGATCCAGGGTGCCTTGCAGCAGGTTGGACGGGGCCGCCATCACGCGCCTCCTACAGAGAATCTATACGTGACGATGATGGCGGCGGTTCCTATAGATTGTCAATACGAGTCAAGGTGAGGGGCGGGTTCAGGGCCTTGGAGGCGGCGAGGGCCAGACGCGCAGGGAGGCGACGGCCAGGGCCTGCTCGTGGTCCAGGCGGACGCGGTTCACGCCCGCGCGCCACGCCGACTCCGGCACCCGGAAGGTGTAATCGCTCCAGACGGGAAGGAGGGGTTGCTCGCCCCAGGCCTGGTCGTTGACGACGAGGCCCAGGCGCGCGTCCGCCGTCACGGTCTCGGCGCGCGCGGTGACGACGACGACGAGGTCGGCGGGCCGGCGCAAGGGCACGCGCAGGGTCGAGCGGCGGCCTTGCGTCCGCCGCAGCCAGCGGCCGCCCTCCTCCTCGGCCGGCCCCCACCCGCGTCCGACCAGGACGGACGTCGCGCCCCGTCCCAGGTCGAGCTGTCCGCGCCCGGGCCCGCCGTCCAGCTCCAGGTCCTTCCGCCTCCAGACGAGCGGATCGCCGGCCGGCTCGTAATTCTCCTCGACGAACGACTTCACCTCGGGGGAGAGCTCCTGCACGTCGGAGTCGAAGAGGACGATGGCGGGCGCGATGTCGCCGTCGCGCAAGGCGCGCTTGAGGCCGTCGCGCTCCGCGTCTCCGAGCAGCGCGCGGATCTCGTCGTGGAGGAAGAACCAGTGGTACGCGTGAGGCCGGAAGGCGCCGGCCCCCGTGAAGCCGTCGAGAACGGTGTCGCGCGGAGAGGTGAGCTCCTGGACGAGGCGCAGGCGGGCGAGCTGGTCGTGGACCCGGGGACGGCGTGGCTCGAAGGACTGGAGCCGGGCGGCGAGCGGAGGCGCGGCCACGATGGCGAGGCCCAGTATCGCGGCGACCGCGGCCGCCGCGGGAGTCGGGCGGCGCGCCCACCGTGCGATCGCCGCCGCCGCGTCCTCGAGCGTGCGCGCGGCCAGGAGGGCCGTCAGCGGCAGCAGCATCAGGAAGTAGTGGAGCTGCGGGACCGGGATCACGAAGGCGCCCGCGAGGAGGCCGAGGGTCTGGAGCACGACGAGGGCGCTGCCGTCCTTCAGGGGATCGCCGGAAGTGAGCCGCCCGGCGGCGCGGACCCACCCCAGCAGAGCCAGGATGACGACCGCGCCGTTGGCCACGAAGATCCTCCGCAAGAAGGGCAGGGGCGAGAAGCGCGCCCGCCAGGCGGCGTTGCGGAGCAGATTGAATTCCACGAAGGCGGCGACGCCTGTGTGGGCGGCGAAGAGGGCGAGCGTCGCCGCGACGGGCACGGCCACGCCGGCGACGAACGCGGCCAGACCGATCAGACGGGCGCGCCACGCTCCCGAGGTGCGGCCTTCCGCCAGCCACCACAGGAAGAGGACGGCCGTGGCCGGCAGCGCGAAGGCCACCTTCTGCGTGAACAGGAGGGCCGCGCCCAGCAGGAATCCGGCCAATCCCAGGCGCCATCGGACTCCGCCCTCTTCGGGCGCGCGGCGCAGCGCCCCGGCCGTGGCCAGCCAGGAGCCGAGCAGGCACACGAGCGCGGGCACGTCGGGGCGGATCTCGGTCGACTTCTCGACGAAGGCGAGCGTGACGCTGAGCAGGGCGGCGGCGAGCCATCCCGTCCGCGCACCCGCCCAGAGCCGGCCGAGGCGGAACGTGAGGAACAGGGCAACGGTGCCCAGGACCCACATCGCGAAGCGCGCGGCCAGCACGAAGGCCACGGCCCGATCGGGATCGTCATCGACGGGGAAGTGGGCGAGGAGCGGCGCCAGGGCCAGCCACAGCCACGGCGTGTGGTGCTCGAAGTAGTCCCGGTACGGCCACAGGCCGTGCGCGAGGCACCAGCCGCCGTGCAGGTGCTGGAACTCGTCGGGGTCGAAGCCGCGCGTGAACACGCGGCCGGCGCGCAGGGCGGAGGCGACGGCCGCGACCAGCCCGGCGGCCAGGGCCACCGGGTCCGGCCACGCGCGCCGCCCTAGGGCACGCAGGTCGTCTCGCGAGGCGAGGGGAAGCCCGCCGCGGCCGGCTCCCCCGCATCAACCGGCGTCAGACGCAGGGACTGCAGCCGCGGGGGCTGGGTGGGGGCGAGGGTGAAGTCGACGTCGAGCCAGCCGCGCTCGCACTCCGCACGGAATCGCCCGCGCAGCCAGTTCTCCGGCTGCACGTCGCCCGCGCGGCAACGGCCATGGCGCTCGCGCAGCCGCGCGACCTCGTCGCGTCTCTCCGGCAGGGGGCGATCGAGGAAGAAGTTGTCCGCGGCCAGCGCGCGCGCCGCGACGTCGTCCCAGCGCTCCAGCAGGCTCGCGATCTGATCGCGCGTGGCGGCGAGAGCGGGGGAGGCGGGGAGCTCGCGCGGCACGAGGGCTCCCGTGCCGCGCAGGATCTCCAGGGCCTGGCGGGCCATGCCACCCGCGGGGGCGTACGTACGGTTCGCCATCACGAAGACGCCCACGCCGTATTCGGGCAGCATCCGCATGATCGAGCCGAAGCCCGGCAGCCCTCCGCTGTGGGCGACGACGAGCCGAGTGTCGCACTCCTGCGAGAACGCGATGCCGTACCCGTAGTTGGTGGCGACGACGCGCGTCGGGCCTTCGGGGGTGACGCGGGTGACGGAGAGCCCTTCGAAGCGCCCGCTCTGCTGCATCTCCCGCACCGAGCTGCGCCTCACCGGACCCGTGTCCGGATCGTCGCGCGGCGGCCAGGCCGAGAGCAGGAAGGCGACGTAGCGGGCGAGGTCGCGGCCGGTGGTGATGAGGCCGCCCATGGCGCCGAACGCGCCGTCGGCGAGGGCGGGCTCCTCCTTCCAGCCCCCGTCCTTCCACTGGTACCCCCTGGCCAGGCGCTCGGGGGGAACGGAAGACGGCTCCCATCGGGTCGAGGTCATCCCCAGCGGCCGCAGGATCTTCTGTTCGACGTAGTCGCGATACGCCATGCCGGATGCACGCGTGACGACCCGTCCCAGGATCGCGAACCCGTAGTTGGAGTATTCGAACGCGGTGCCCGGCGCCGTGGAGAACGGGATTCCCGCGGCCAGCCAGCGCGCGAACACGTCGTCGCCGATCGCAAGCTGGCGGTCGCCCCAGGGATTGTCCTCGGGGAAGCCTTCCGAGTGCGTGAGGAGCTGGCGGATGGTCAGGGGCGCGGTGTCGCGCGTGGGGTAGGCGAGGCCGGCCAGCTCCGGAACGTGTCGTGCGACCGGGTCCTCGAGAGACAGCTTGCCCTCGTCGCGCAGCTTCAGGATCGAGAGCGCGGTGAAGCTCTTGGTCATGGACGCGATGCGGAAGGCGGTGTCGAGATCCACGGGCGCGCCATTCGCGGTGTCGCGCACGCCGAGCCCCTTGCCGTAGGCCAGCTCGCCGTCGATGACGATGCCAAAAGCGAGGCCCGGAAGAGGGTCGGAAGCCATGCGCCCGGCCAGGTAGCGCTCGATCTCGGGGAAGGCCCTGGCCAGCGCGTCGCGGCGGTCGGCTCGCGTGAACCGTGGAGGGGGATGGAGATCGTCCGCTCCCGCCGCCGCCACCAATACGAACGACACGGCCCAACCGCACGCACGGACGCCCAGGGGTTTCACGAGCCGGATTGTAGTCGGGGACGAGAGCCGCGCTACGATCCTCACGGGTAGGAACCGGCGGAGGACCCATGGCACTGGATCAGCCCACGGCGATCCGAGTGGTGAACGAATACCTCGATCTGTTGGAGCGGATGCAGGGTGAAGGCCCCTTGCGCTTCAAGGAAGCCTTCGAGAAATCGCCCCCCGGCGTGGGCGTTCACGAGCTGGACCGGGAGATGCGCGTGGTGCGCGTCAGCCCCGAGGAGCTGCGCCTGCTCGGGTACCGTGCGGAAGACATCGTGGGGCGCATCGTGTGGGAGATCATCGTGATGCAGGACAACGCGCGCCGCGCGATCGAGCAGAAGCTCAGGGGCGAGCGCGAGCTCAAGCCGTTCGTGCGCAGCTTCAAGAAGGCGGACGGGACCGCCATCCCGCTCCTCCTGGCCGACCGTCACATCCGTGACGCGCAGGGCGAGATCGTCGGCCTGCGCACGGCGATGACCGAGGTGAAGCAGGACGTCTAGGCTACTTCTCGCGGCGGGCGCCGGCCGCCGCGGGCGCGGGCGGGGGCCCGGCCAGCGTCTTGCCTTCGCGCTGTCCGTCCCGGTGTATCGCGTCGCCCTGCACGGCGACGCCCCGGTCGAAGTCGTCCTTGAGCCGGGCGTGGAGCTGGAGGACGCGGGGCACGTAGTTGCGCGTCTCCGTGGCCAGGGCGCCGACGCCGGCCCGGAAGTAGCCGGCGTTGAGGGGTCCGCCGTTGTATTCGGCCAGCACGAGCTGCGGGTCGCTGTAGGTCGAGAACAGGATGTCGAGATAGAGGGCGGCCGCCTGCGTGTTCTTCTCGGGGTCGAAGAGCGCCGCCTCGTCGTAGTTCCACCCCAGGCTGCGCAGGAGGAGCCGTCCCGTCGAGGGCCAGATCTGGTACAGGCCGCGCGCGTCGGAATGGCTCGTGGCCTGGGGGTCGTAGCCGCTCTCGATCGTCCCGATGGCGAGAAGGAGCAGGGGATCGACCGACGGATACTTCTCGCTGGCCTGCAGGGCCAGCTCGGCGTAGCGGTAGGCGTCGGCCAGGCTCACGCGAGGGTTCACCTTCAGGATGTGATCGCGCATCCCGAGCAGCAGGTAGCGGCGCTTGGACTCGTAGGCGAGACCCGACTCGATCTGCTGCACCTTGCGCTCGAAGCGGGCCATGGTGGCCGCCGTCTCCTGGTTCTGGCGGTCGATGCCGCGCAGGGCCTCGTGGCCCAGCAGGATGGCGCCGATGATCAGGAGGCAGAGCAGGAGGAAGGCCAGCGACTGCCAGGTGTGGCCGTGCCGGATGACGATCGTGCGCGGCTCGCCGTGCTCGCGCGACGGGTCGAAGAGGGGCCGGATGCGGTGCTCGCCCACGTCGCGGGATCGGTCAGCCTGCTCGTTCCTGGCCATGCGCGTCCCCCGGGACCGAAGCGGCGCCGCCTGGGCGAGCTCAGTCGAATGTCGCACGGTACGCCGCGGCCGTCCGACGGGTCAAGAGAGATCGCTCACGGGGGTGGGTTGGGTCACAGGAGGCGAGCACCCCGAAAAATTGTTATGTTGCCTGTGCGCGTCCCTCTTCCTCCCTCGCAGGAGGCTCATCGATGAAACGGAGGCGGACCATTGGCGGACGGACGATGCTGTGCAGCGCCCTGGCCTTGCCGGCGCTGCTGGCCACGGGGGTCTTCGCGGCCGAAGGCCCGTCCTGGCACCTCGAGAAGGGAGAGGTGAAGGTCCTGGTGCCCCTGAAGCCGGGCGGCGCGTTCGCCGCGACCACGACCGCCCTCAGCGGCACGCTGACGCTCGAGGGCGCGAAGCCCGCGCGCCTCGTCGGGGACGTGTCCATCGATCTGGCCACCATCGACACCGGCATCGGCCTGCGCAATCAGCACCTGAGGGAGAACTATCTCGAGGTGGCCAAGGGAGAGGGGTACAACAAGGCCGTGCTGTCCGAGATCCAGCTCGCCGAGGCCTCCGGCGAGAGCTTCGACGGCACCACGCCTTTCACGGGCACGCTTCTGCTGCACGGCGTCAAGCGGCCGGTGGCGGGGACGGCCGAGATCCACTCCGAAGGCACGAGCCGCCGCGTGCGCGCGGAGTTCCCGGTCGAGCTCTCGGAATGGGCGGTGAAGACGCCGGAGTACCTCGGCGTCGGAGTGGGAAGCCGGCTGCTCGTGAAGGTCAACCTCACCGCGACCCCGGTCAAGCCCCCCGCGCGTTGATCTCCTTCTCACACCTCGGCAAGCAGTACGGCCGCCAGGTCCTCTTCATCGACGCCTCCTTCCAGCTCAATCCGGGCGAGAAGGTCGGCCTGGTGGGGCCGAACGGCGCGGGCAAGACCACCCTCTTCCGCCTGATCGTGGGCGAGGAGACCGCCGACGAGGGCGAGGTCTCCGTGGCCCGCAAGCTCACCGTCGGCTACTTCCGCCAGGACGTCGAGGAGATGTCCGGCCGTTCCGTGCTCGACGAGGCCATCGCGGGCAGCGGCCGCGTCGGCGACCTCCATCACGAGCTGGAGGCGTTGCAGCAGGCCATGGGCGACCCCGCGCGCGCGGACGAGATGGACGCGATCCTGGCCCGTTTCGGCGAGGTCCAGGAGGCCTACGATCACCTCGGAGGCTACGCCCTGGAATCGCAGGCGCGCGAGGTCCTGCACGGCCTCGGCTTCGACGACGAGCGCATCGACGGGGACGTGGGCGCTCTCTCCGGGGGCTGGAAGATGCGCGTGGCCATGGCCCGCGTGCTCCTGGGGCGGCCGGACGTCCTGCTCATGGACGAGCCGACGAACCACCTCGACATCGAGTCGATCGTCTGGCTGGAGGCGTTCCTGAAGACGCTGCCCGGCGCGCTCCTCATGACGTCGCACGACCGCCAGTTCATGAACCGCGTGGTGACGCGCATCGCGGAGATCGACGGGGGCGAGATCGTCAGCTACTCGGGGAACTACGACTTCTACGAGCGCGAGCGGAACGTCCGGGAGGCCAACCGCGAGGCGGCCTACGCGCGCCAGCAGGCCATGCTGGCCAAGGAGCAGCGCTTCATCGAGCGTTTCTCCGCCCACGCGGCCAAGGCGGCCCAGGTCCAGAGCCGCATCAAGGCCCTGGACAAGATCGAGAAGATCGAGCTGCCCAAGAAACGCCAGGTCGTGCACTTCGACTTCCGGCGGCCGCCGCGCTCCGGCGACGAGGTGGCCACCCTGGACGGCGTGACCAAGGCCTACGGCAAGCGCGTCGTGCACGACGGTCTGACCTTCACCATCCGCCGCGGCGAGCGCTGGTGCGTGATGGGGAAGAACGGCGCGGGCAAGACGACGCTCCTGCGCATGGTGGCGGGCGTCCTCGCGCCGGACGCGGGCACTGTGCGCCTGGGCGCGAGCCTCAAGCTCGGCTATTTCGCCCAGCAGTCGCTGGATCTCCTCGACCCCGACCTCACCGTGTGGGAGCAGATCGAGAAGGACTTCCCGCGCGAGAGCGTGGGCGCGCTGCGCAGCCTGCTCGGGGCCTTCCAGTTCTCGGGCGACGAGGTCGAGAAGAAGGTCCGCTCCCTTTCCGGGGGCGAGAAGTCGCGGCTCGTCATGGCCCGGATGCTGATGGATCCGCCGAACTTCCTCGTGCTCGACGAGCCGACGAACCACCTCGACCTGGCCACGAAGGAGATGCTGGTGGAGGCCCTGCGCGATTTCGAGGGCACGATGCTCTTCGTCTCCCACGACCGTACGTTCCTGCGCGGCCTGAGCAACCGCGTGCTCGAGCTGGGGGGCGAGACGGGCACGGAGCCGGAGCCCCATCTCTATCCCGGCTCGTACGTCGAATACGTGGAGCGCACGGGGCACGAAGCCCCCGGCGTCCACGCCTGAGCCCTCGGCGGCCGTTTCGCCCGCACCTTTGACAATCCGGGGAAACGAGCCCAAGCTGTTGTCAGCTTTGTACTGGCGACCGTCTTCGACGTACCTTTCCTGACAAGCCTCCCCAGCCCAAGGCCCCGTTCGGCGCACGCGTTTCGCGCCGCGGAGGGCCAATGCTGGACCACACCCCGGACGCACGCTCGAAACCGCTGTCCGGAGTCCGCGTCCTCCTCGTCGAGGACAACACGGACTGCCTGAACGCCCTGAAATTCCTCCTCGAATACAACGGGGCGGAGGTCCAGACCGCGGGCTCCGCCAACGCGGGCCGGGCGGCTTTCGCCGAGCTGCGGCCCCACGTGTTGATCTCCGACCTCTCCATGCCGGGCGAAGACGGGTTTTCCTTCCTCGCGTCCGTGCGTGCCCTGCCGACCGCACTGGGCAGCGAGACGCCCGCCGTGGCCTTCTCGGCCATGTCGCCCGTCAACGCGCAGGCCCGGGCAACGGAGGTGGGCTTCCAGGCCTTCCTCCGCAAGCCCGGCGACGTCCTCCTCATCGTGCCGACCGTGGTTCGTCTCCTGCCACCGACGCTGACGGCCTAGGAGCCTGCTTCCGGCATTCGCGCCGGACCGTCGTGCTGCCCCGGAAAGCGTGACTTCGTGCCCAATGAATCGGAAGCCGCCCCCCTCGGGGTCGTGCTCTTCGTGGACGGTGCCCACGCCGACCACGTCGAGGCTTTGCGTGTGGCCGGCTACGCCGTCGAAATCGCCCCCACGGCCCTGGAGGCCCTCGAGCGCGGAGATTCCCTGCGCCCGGATGCGTTGATCGTGCCCCTCGCGCTGCCCGACATGGAAGGTGTCCACCTCGCGGATCGCATCGGGAGCGCGAAGTCGCGCGTCCACACGTTGGCCATCGTGATCCTCATCCCGGATGGCGCGGGCCGGCGGCACCCGGCGGGGACGCTCACCGCGGGCGCGGTCTTCTGCAACCTCCCCTGCGATCCCGCGGTGCTGGTGGCGACGGTGGCGCGGCAGCTCGCGGCACGACGGCGCCTGGGCGGGCCGCCGCCCTGAGCTGGATCAGGACTTCCGTCGGCCCTTGGGTCCTCCTCCCCAGTCGGGGACGGTCGGGCTGCCGAGATTGCCGAAGCTGATCTCTCCCTTCACCGCCGGAGGCGTCGCCTTCGCTTTCGAGCCCGGTGTCTCGAGGTAGGCGCGGAGCGCGTCCTCGACGACCTGGACGATCGTCTTCTTCTCGATGGCCGCGCGCTGGGTGAGATCGGCGGCCAGGTATCGCGGGATGCACTCGAGGAACGTGACGGGAGCGCGCCCGGGCGACGAGTCCGGCGCCTTGGTGGTCTTCGATGATGCGGGCTTCGCCTTCGGTCGCTTCGGCTGAGGCATCGCGCCCTCCTGACCCCAGCTTATACGACACTCACCGCTCCCTTATCGCCGCTCCCCCCCCGGCGCGGAGACGCGCACGAGCTGCGGCGCGGCCAGCGCGGGATCGATCTCCACGGCTCGTCGATAGAGCGACTTCGCGTACGACGAAGGTCCTGTCTCGGAGTACACGACGGCCAGGTTCACGAGGATCGGGGCCAGGCTGCGATCGCGCGGGCCCGCGCCGCGCTCGACCGCGGCCACGGCCCTCGTGAAGAGCTGCTTCGCCTCTTCGGTCCGGCCGCGCGCGTGGTGGAGGACGGCGAGGCTGTTCAAGGCCAGCGCGCGCTCTCCCCAGAACTCGTCCGGCGCCGCGTCGGCGATATGGATCGACCGGCGATACAGCTCTTCCGCGCGGGCGGGATCCCCCCGCTGCCGCAGGACTTCCGCCAGCCCGTTCAGGATCGAGAGCAGGCGCGTGTGCTCGGGCCCGTAGGCGTTCTCCACGAGCGACAAGGCACGCTCGAAGACGGATGTCGCCTCCGCGAAACGTTCCTCGCCCAGGTAGAGATCACCGAGACCCTGGAGCGGCACGGCCAGCCGCACGTGGTGAAGCCCATGGGCCTCCTCGAGGATGTCGACGGATCGCCGCAGCAACGCCTCCGCCTCGTCGACCCGGCCGGCCTGCCGGCTCAGGACCCCGAGGTTGTCCAGCGTGGCCGCGAGCGACGGATGATCCGGTCCGAAGATCCGCTCTCCCGTGGCGAGCGCGCGACGGAACAGGGGCTCGGCCTCCGGCCCGCGGCCGGCCGAGACGAGGCTGACGGCCAGGTTGTTGAGCGCGGTCGCGACTTCCGGGTGGTCTTCGCCGAAGGCCCGCTCGCTGATGGCGAGGATGCGTTCGTGGAGCTTCACCGCCGCGGGCGCCCGTCTACGCCGCAGCTCGAGGCTCGCGAGGTCGCTGAGGACCACGATGCCTTCGGGGTGGTCGGGTCCCAGGGCCTTCTCCACGATCGCGTTGGCCCGCCGCAGGAGCGTTTCCGCCTCGTCGAGGAGGCCGCGTTCGACGAGGTGGTTGGCCAGGCTGTCGAGCGCACCCGCGACGTCCGGGTGATCCGGACCCACGACCGGCTCCAGGAGGGCCAGGGCGCGGCGGCTGAGCTCTTCGCCCTCGGTGAGACGGCCCTGGGTGCGATAGAGATCGGCGAGATTGGCGAGGAGGCCGGCCACCTTCACCGGGCGCGGCGCGCGCGCGTTCTCTTCGAGGGCGAGGGCGCGACGGTAGAGCCACTCCGCCTCGGCCTGGCGGCCCCGTGACCGCGCGATGGAGCCGAGGGCCGTGAGCGATGGGACGGCGGCCTCGGTCTCCGCGCCGAAGGCCTCTTCCTTGAGGGCGAGGGCACGGGCGAGCACGGCTTCCGCGTCGTCGAAACGGCCCCGTCGGCGCAGCACCTCGCCGAGGCCGTCCAGGGCCGCGGCCAACAGGGCCGGCGGCGCGTGTTCCGCTTCGCGCGACGCGACCACGTGTCGCCAGGCCGTTTCCGCATCGGCGTAACGGCCGAGCCGTTGCTCCGTCGCCGCCCGGAGAGCGAGAGCCGTCGCGTCCGGAGCGGGAGGCTCGGCGGCGTCCGCGTCCACCACGACGAGCGCGAAGCCGGCGGCAAGACACACGACTCCCCATCGCATTCGAGCCTCCTGTTCATCTTTCTGGTCGGCGCGCCGTCCTGAGTCCCTGATTACTAAGACGTGGGCAGGAGTGGAATGGTTGCCGGCGCGACCTGGGGTGATCGCGTTGTATCGTTGGTACTGGCGCACGCCCTGAGGTAGCGCCTCTACAAGGATTCGAGGGACAACGACATGTCGGACGAAGCCATCGCAAAGGCGACCATCGCGTCGGCGCTGATCCAGAGCGGCTTGTATCGCCTCGACGAAATCGCCAGACAAACGGGCGCGGAGATCGATTGGCGGTCCGTCCCCGCGCTCGTCGCGCTGAGGGACGCGACGGACGCGATCCTGAGGGCCCTCTCCGAAGAGCGAGGGACGATACCGCACGCGACGCGGATGGTGCCCGTCAAGGCGGGCTGATTGTTTCGTGGCCGGCAGAGATCAAGGCGAGGTCGATGATCCCCGCGGGTCATGGTCCCGCCTTGCGAATGCCATGAGCGCGCCGCGCCCTTTCTGGTAGTCTCTGCGGCTGCAACAACTCAAGAGGAGGACGTCATGATGCGATCGATATCCCTGGCCGTCCGTGGGGTTCTCTTGGGAGCGGTCCTGGTGGGATCGGCCGGAGCCGATCAGGGCAACAACTCGGCCTGCGACGGGCTGCCGAGCCACGGCCAGCTCAAGGCGGCCTTGATCGCGGCGACGGCCGCCGAGACCAGCGGCCTCAACAATCACATGTGGGCGACGATCGTGAACCGCGACGGAATCGTGTGCGCCGTCGCGTTCTCGGGTACACGGCGGTCTTCCCAGTGGCCGGGCAGCCGCGTGATCTCGGCCCAGAAGGCGAACACGGCCACCGCCTTCAGCCTGGACAGCGGCTCCAGCAGCAACGGCTCCGGGCAGCCGGCGGGGCTCGCCCTGTCCACGGCCAACCTCTATTCCGCCGTGCAGCCGGGAGGCAGCCTCTACGGGTTGCAGCACAGCAACCCGGTGGACACGGCCGAGGCCTACGACGGTCCCGCGTCACGCTTCGGCCTCTCGAACGATCCCATGGTGGGTCGCGCGGTGGGAGGCGTGAACGTCTTCGGTGGCGGGCTGGCCCTCTACGATTCCGACCGCAAGGTCGTGGGCGGCCTGGGAGCGAGCGGCGACACGTCGTGCGCCGACCACAACATCGCGTGGCGCACGCGCCAGCTGCTCCACCTCGACTTCCTGCTCGGCGTCGGAGGGGTCAGCGGCGATCCCGCGCGCCCCGACAACATCGTCTTCGACATCATCCCCAACCCGAACGGCGGGACGGGGAACAGCGCCGGCGGCTTCGGACATCCGACCTGCCTCAACACCTCCGGATCGAACACCCTTCCCCCCGTTCAGTAGTCACAACCCGGGCCCGCGGCGGCTGGCGATGCCGTCGCGGGCCGCACCGCGTCCGCTGGGCGCGTCTACTGCAACCCTACGTTCACGCCGAGCGTCACCGCAACGTGAGCGAGGCCGCCGCCTTCGCTGTTCCCGAGCAAGGTGGCCCGCCCGCCGACGAATGCGCGTGTACGGCCGCGAATGGCGTATTCGATGCCCCACTCGCTGACCATCCCTGGTGCCGGAGGATCGCCGAAGGATCGGCCGGCATCATCGCTGACGCGCGCATAGGCGAACGAGAAGTACGGAGTCACGGAGGAGTCGGGGCGCGTGACGAACCGGAAACCGAGCCGGCTGGTGAACTCGTCGGAAGGGCCTTTATCGATCGCCACGAAAGCGGCGGTATGGGTCCCCGTCCGGAAGGAAAGCGCGCCACCCACCTGCGCGCCGGTCTCGATCCAGAGAACCGGTCCCGCGCTCAGGAGAATCCTCAGGCGCCGTTGATCCGACCGAGGCGCGTCCGCCGATGGTGAGGGCGCGTCCTCGGCCATCGCGGACGTGACGAAGAGTCCGATCGCGAGCAGCGCCGTCGTGGGCCAGGAGCCGACCATCGCTTTGGCCATCGCATCCTCCGTGGAAGGAGAGGATGCGCGTCCGGCCGGAAGGTGTCCCTAAGACACTCCAAGCGATCGGCAAAGGCATCAGAAGCGTAGAGCGTCGTCTGCCACGCAAACCTTTTCCGGCGGATGGACGTCATATATCCGTGACGGTAATAAGATCCAGGCCATGTCCAAGCCGATCCCACCCCTCGGACAGCCGCCGCTGACGCCGGCCGTGTTCCACATCCTGCTCGCCCTGGCGGATGGTCCGCGGCACGGCTACGCCATCATGCAAGCGGTCGAAGAGACCGCCGGTACGGAGATGCGGATGGGCCCCGGCACGATTTACGGCTCGCTGCAGCGCATGGAAGAAGCCGGGCTCGTCCGTGAGCTCAACCCGGGCCGCCACGATCGCCGGCGCGTGTTCGCCCTCCAGCCCTTCGGCCGGCGCGCACTCGACGGCGAGGCGCAACGTCTGGCGCGACTGGCCGCGCTCCTGCGGTCGAAGCATCTCATCACGGACGAAGGCTGATGGGTCGACGCTTCCTCTGGTCGCAGACGGCCTATCGCTTCCTGCTCGGTCTGTACCCCCGCGAGTTCGGCGCCCGCTTCGGCTCCGATCTCGAAGCCGATTTCGGCGAGCTGCTGCGCACATACGGCGTCTTCGCCACGTGGCGGCGTGTGGTCCCCGATCTGCTGCGGTCCGTGCCTCTCACCCACGCCGGCGCGCGCGCGGCCCGGAAAAGGGCCCGCGTCCTGGCCGGCAAAGGAGATCGTCCGATGCGCTCACTCTGGTCCGACCTGCGGCACGCGTGCCGCGTATTGCGGAAGGCGCCCGTTTTCACGGCCGTCACCGTGATCACCCTGGCCTTCGGAATCGGGGCCAACAGCGCGATCTTCAGCCTCGTCAACGCGGTGCTGCTGCGTCCGCTGGGATACGCCGAGCCGGAGCGGCTGATGCTGATCTACGAGGGGTTCGGGGGTCCCGGAAAGATCGGGGTGTCGCCGCCCGACTTCGTGGATCTCACCACGCTCCAGCGCCCGTTCTCGAGCATCGGCGCGTATCGCACGACGCAATACGAGCTGTCCGGGACGGGCGATCCGGAGCGGATCACCGGCGTTCGTGTCTCGGCCGCGGTATTCCCGATCCTGGGCGTGCCTCCGGCGGTCGGCCGGACGTTCGTCGAGTCGGACGATCAGCCCGGGCAGGACGTGGCGGTCCTCAGTCACGGGCTGTGGCAGCGCCGCTTCGGAGGCGATCCGAGTGCGGTGGGGCGCACGATCACTCTCGACCGTCGTCCCTACACGGTCGTGGGCGTCATGCCGGCGGCGTTCCAATTCCCGAAGCGCGGGCCGCAGATCAACGGCGAGCCCGCGCAGGTGTGGACTCCGCTGGCGCTGGACCCCTTCGAGCGGAGCCAGAACGCCCGCGGCATGATGTACAACCACTCGGTCATCGGCCGTCTACGCGAGGGCGTGACGAGCGGGCGCGCGCTCGCCGACATCGGCGCGCTCCGCTCGCGTCTCATCGAGAACTATCCCCCCGTGCTGCGGGAGCCGATGCAATCGCTCACCGTCACCGCGGTGCCGCTCGCCGAGGAGATCGCCGGCGAGGTGCAGCGGCCGCTGCTGCTCCTGCTCGGCGCCGTCGGCCTCGTGCTGCTCGTCGCGTGTGCGAACGTCGCGAACCTCGTCTTGAGCCGTGCCGTCACGCGCCAGCGCGAGATGGCCGTGCGCGCGGCCATCGGCGCCGGACGCGGCCGCCTGCTCCAGATGCTGCTCGTCGAAGGACTCCTGCTCACGGCTGCGGGCGGCGCGCTCGGCCTGTTCCTGGGATACGCCGCCGTGCGCGCGATGCCGGCGGTGATTGCCCTCAGCCTTCCGGGCGTTTCGGACGTGACCCTGGATGTTCGGGTGGTCCTGTTCACGTTCGCGCTGTCCGCGCTGACCGCGCTCGCCTTCGGCCTGCTGCCGCTCGCCGCCAACGAGCGGCGCGACCTGACCGAGCTGCTCCGCGAAGGCGGATCCCGCAGCACCTCCGGCGCGCGGCGGCATCGGCTGCAAGCGACGCTCGTCGTCTCGAGCGTGGCGCTGGCCTTCGTGCTCCTGGCCGGCGCGGGCCTGCTGATACGCAGCTTCGAACGGCTGATGGCGGTGGACGCGGGACTCCGGGCGCCGCGCGTGCTGACCATGCAGGTGAGCCTGCCCCGAGCCGGCTACGACAATCCCCAGGCGGTGAGGTCGTTCTATCGCGCCATGCAGGAGAACGTGCAGGCGATCCCGTCCGTGCGGGCCGCCGCCGTTCAGACGGACCTGCCGCTCGATGGCGACGGCGAGCGCCGCGCGTTCACCGCCGACCAGCCCGTCAACCCCGTCTTTTCGAGCACCAGCGTGGCCGTCACCTGGACGTTCGGCGACTACTTCCGGACGTTCGGGGTCCCCATCGTCAAGGGACGCGCATTCCTGCCGGAGGAGGACGCCGAGAACAGGCAAACCGCGATCGTCAGCCGTGCCCTGGCGGAGCGGTTCTGGCCCGGGCAGGATCCGATCGGCAAGCGCGTGAAATGGGGCATCCCGGCGTCGCAGGCGCCGTGGCAGACGATCGTCGGCGTCGCCGGCGACGTGGTCGACGGCCGGCTCGGCGAGACGCCGATCCTGCACATCTACGTGCCTTTCGCGGAGGCGATGGACCAGGCGCCGGCGATGCTCGCCGCCTTCTTTCGCCGCATGAGCGTCGCCGCCATGACGGAAGGGGACCCCGCCGCTCTCGTCCGTCCGATGCGAGGCGCTATCGCCAGGATCGATCCGGCGCTGGCCGTGGCCGACGTCACGACGATGTCGCAGGTCATGGCGGACGCGGCGGCGCCGCAGCGATTCAGCACCGTGGTGCTCAGCGCGTTCGCGGGCGGCGCGCTCCTCCTCGCCGCCGTCGGCCTCTATGGCACGCTGGCGTTCGGCGTCACGCAGCGCACGCGCGAGATCGGTGTGCGGGTCGCGCTCGGCGCCACCCGGCCCGAGGTGCTGCGGCTGGTGGTGGGGCAGGGGATGAGCCTGACGATCCTCGGCCTGGCGCTCGGGCTCGCGGGCGCACTCGCCGTCACGCGTCTCATGACCGGCCTGCTCTACCAGACCGAGCCGCTGGACGTCGCGACGTTCGCGTCGGTGACGGGCGTGCTCGCGGCCGTGGCCCTGCTTTCGTGCTATCTGCCCGCGCGGCGGGCGGCAAGGGTCGAGCCGATGGCGGCGCTTCGCGCCGATTAGATGCCGGCGTCTTGCCGGCCATCGATCAAGCGGTTGGAGACCAAAAATTGTCGGAGCGACGGTCTTTGTCGTCGTCCGTCACGTCGATCGCCGTCCGCGCGCATGCCGAGAGATCGCGTGGTGCAGCCGTGAGTGCTGTGCCCACGCGATGTTGGGGCGCGTCCCGGTGATCTGCGTCACCCGCGGCACGCCACTTGCTCCTCCGCCGTCGGAGACCGAAAACGATGCGACGCTTTCTACTCCGCCTCCTGGCGGAAGGCAGTCCCTTGTATCTCCTCAGCGCGCTGAGCATGCTGGCCGGCTGTTACACGCTGAGCCACGCGCTCGCGCTCCAGCCCGGCCAGACGGGCAAGCTCCTCGTGCTGCTGGCGGCGCTCGGCGCCTACGAGGCCCTCTTCGTCGGGCTCGGCCTCTTCCTCATCGTCCGCCGCCGCCTCGAGCGCGACGGAAGGATGCTCCTTCTGCTGGAGGTCCTCTTCCTCGTCGACGCGACCCTCCTCGGCGGGGAGACTTTCTCCGCTGATTTCAGGACCGGGGTCGCCGTCAGCGTGGCCCTTCTGATGCTCGCGCTGGTCAAGGTGATCGTGGTCGTCCGGATGCTCGATCCCGGGACGGTCGTTTCGGCATTGGCTCCCGCGCTCCTTCCGTTCTCACTCATCTACCTGACGCCGGGCGCTTACGTGCGATTGCAGGAGCTCCATCTGTTCGGACCCCGGACCGTGTATGGCTTCTGGTGGCTGGCCGGGCTGGCCGTGGTGGTGCAGGCGATGCTCGCGCGGCAGGCGGCGGCGGAGAAGGTCGATCCGGCCGCAGGAGCGTTCCGCCGCGCCCTGGCCATCGCGCTACCGGTGTCGCTGACCGTGCATCTCCTGGCCGCGACCTGGGTCCAGGACGTGGAGTTCCACGTCGCCTACCTCGGGCCGATGGTGTTGGCCCTGGGCGTCGCGCGCATCCTCCTCGACGTCTCGTGGCCGGGGCCTCGCTGGAGGCTGGCCCTTCCGGCCGCCGCGGTATTCTTGTCGATCGGTGCCGACGCGGACCTGACGCTCAGCGGAGCCTGGGCGATTCCGGTGTCGCCGCTGCGCCTGGCGCTCCTTGCGGCCGGCTTCGCCTATCTGGAGGGCTACCGCCTCCATCGTGGGCGAGGCTTCGCATGGGGAGCCGGCCTGTGCCTGCTCGCCGCGGCGTCCGGACACACCGTCGCCGCGATGGCCTCCCGCGTGGGATGGCTGTGGCGCGCGGTCACGAGCGGGGGACGCAGGGTCTTTCCACGCACGGCCGAGGCCTGGGGCGTGGTGGCCGTGGTCATGGCCTTCGTCCTGCTGGGTCTCGGCGCGGCGGCGAGCCTTGTCTCGGGACAGGGGCGACCGCCCGAGCCGCGCGGCCGTCGCCCGGGAGAACGTCCCGCTTGATCTTTCCGGCCGGCGGCGCGGCCGTGGCGCTCGTCCGCCTCATGCGCGCTCTCAACTCCTCGACGACGATCAACTGATCGCGCTCCGGCCCGTCCTTGATCAACAGGAACCGCTGGCCGTCCGGGGACACGTCGTAATCGCGGGCGTACCCACGGGTGTATCCGCCGGCGTCGAACACCTTGGCTGGAGTGCCTGCGGGCCATTCTACGCGCGTGGTGCCGTTCCCATCTTTTTTGTGAATACCAGGCCCCCGCTGAGGGTTTTCACGACCGTTTCCCGCCTCTACAGACAAGCCCGCTTCATCCGGGCGTACAGGAGACGCATCGTCTCACCGTGAAAGCCAGGGAGCCATTTATGGAGAAGCTTCGAATTCTGAGCCGCGTCGCGTTGTTCGTGAGCGCCATGGCGCTCGTCCTCCAGATCTCACCGGTCGGGGCGGATGGCGGGGGCAAACACCATGGGCGGCGCGCCGAGGTCACCTTCACGGTGTGGGTGCTCAATGGGGGGCCCTTCAAGGCGGGCTTCACCGGAGGGGACATCGAGGGCGCCCTCGTCGGT
>Ga0207691_10002186_pt1 | contig 19117 bp, 20 predicted proteins | sample KBSM13metaG_FD_184327 | JGI IMG/M metagenome (GOLD analysis project Ga0207691, IMG submission 184327) | Miscanthus rhizosphere microbial communities from Kellogg Biological Station, Michigan, USA - KBS M1-3 metaG (SPAdes) (version 2) | ecosystem: Host-associated > Plants > Roots > Rhizosphere >... | reverse complement strand
ATTTGCGGGAACTTTCGCTCGCGTAGAATTGCTGCTCGTGAGATTCACGACAATGCCGCCGGCTGGGGCGGGTTTCGTCAGAGTTACGGTTCCAGTCGCGCTTGCACCACCGACAAGTGTGGAGGGATTTAAGGTCAAGGACGACAATGCGGTGGGCGCCGCTGGGTTGACGGTCAGGCTGGCCGATTTATTTACGCCGCTATAGGCAGCAGTAATGTTCCCGACAGTAGTCATCGATACTGCTGATGTCGTAATGGTGAAATTTGCCGACGAAGAATTCGGCGGAATCGTTACCGAGTTGGGCACTGACGCCGATGTGTTGGCGTTGGATAAGCTGACCATTGTCCCTGCTGATGGCGCCGCCCCGGTAAGAGTAACCGTTCCGGTCGCGTTTTGTCCGCCAGTAACGCTCGCAGGATTCAAAATCAGCGAACTCAAGCTCGGTTGGCTTGTCTGTGCGGGGTTGTAGCCCAGTTGAATCACTTCAAAATCGCTCGCAGAAACATTAGCAAACGCCGGGTTGAGAAGATCGTTGTTCCAACGTGTATCGTAGGTGCCGGTGATATACATGTCGGAGCCATTGTCGGCGACGATTAGACCGTATTTTTGCATCGCGCGAAAAATCTTTTGTATGTTCGGATCGCTGGTCCGTTGTGTGATATCCACGCTCGCCTTGAGTCGCAGCCGGGCGCCCATGGGAAGGGCGCCGGCCGTCGAGCCGGCGCGGTGCGAGGCGGGATAGACGTACCCATTGGTTGCACGCACCGTCACGCGGAGAGCGTGGCGGATTTCGCTATTATTCGGATCGTAAACTTCATCGTAGCGCGCCAGGCCGGGAAGAATCGCCAAACCAGCCGCATCCGCCGATGTCCAGCCGTCGGGCCGCCGATTGTTCGTATTCATGTCGAAGAATGCGCCTGAACCGGCGAACCATTTGCCTTGAGTGGTGTTGTAGAAGACGTTGTAGAGCTCGTAAAGAAAGTTCCGGTCTTTGTCGACAATCAACAAATGCCGATCTTCGCTGCTACGTAGGTCGATGTTGCCCGCATCGCCGCCTTCGATCCAGTAGGGTTGCGTCATCGCCTCTGACGGAATCGGATAAAATGGAAAACTCGCGTCGGTGGAGTGGTCGACGCCGTCGCTTTCATCACTGTATTGAAACTGCACCGTCTTGAGATCCCCGTCGGCTACACTTGTGACGACCGCATAAGGCATCCCGTAAATGGAATTGCCTGATCCGGCGTTACCGCCGAAATCAGGATGAAGCCGCCGCGTTCCGCCGTTGTTGATGAACGCGACAAAATTCGCCGAATTCGGATCCACTGGCCAACTGCTGATGTCGAGATTCCACCAATTACCCGCGGGAAAAAGCGGTAGCGGCTGCGGTAGTGCGCCACCGCGAACCGCGTTCATTGCCCAAGCGTTTGAGAAGGAAGTCGTTTGAAACGCCAGCAAAGTCACGATGGCGACGACCGACGGTAATCGCCTCGCCAAACGATGAAAATTGCGTTTAAGCATGCATGCCTCCGGAAGTGAAAATGAAGTGCGCGGAGGCAGCGCAAGCGTTATGCCAGTAGAAGTTGTCGATGATTTCACAAGCGAACTACCGCATGCTCCTCGACGCGCGGAAGCTCTGCGCAATAGTGCGCACGGGCACCAATTCAGTAGATGGACAGGACGGAATCGGAACTCAAGCTTGTCAGCGATGCAGCGAGAGAATGCTCACTTGGCGGAAAAAAAGCGGTCTGCTAATTCAGGGTTTTCTGTCGGACGGCAAGATCTTCGGCGCCGGAAAATGCGAATCGCTCGAGGGCAACGGCGTCGAGCTCGATCCCCAGTCCGGGCGCTTCCGGCGGAAGCAAATAACCGTTTTGCACTTTGAACGGCTCGCGTAACAGTTCTTCGCGCAGCGGATTGTAGGTGTAGTCGAGCTCCATCACGATACAATTTTCGAGTGCTGCCGAGAGATGCACGCTCGCGGCGAGCGCTACACCGTCGCCCCAGGTATGAAAGGACACTGGGACTTTGTAGGTCGATGCCAGCGCGGTGATTTTTCTTATTTCGGAGATACCGCCGGCGCGTGCCACGTCGGGCTGGATGAAATCGACGGCGCCGCGGACGATGAAGTTTTCGAAGGCGTAGCGAGTGTGCAAGTTTTCGCCGACGGCAATCGGGGTTCTGCCTCTCTCACGCAAAAGGGCATGGCCTTCGATGTCTTCGACAAAAAGCGGCTCTTCGAGCCAGTAGGCACCGCAGTCTGCGAACGCATCGGCAGCTTTGAGCGCGACATCGATACTGTAGCCCTGGTTTGCGTCGGTCATGACGATGAAATTTTTCCCCAACTCATTACGCACGGCACGGACAATGCGGATATCTTGATCGAGATCGAAACCGACTTTGATCTTGACACCGTGAAAACCCTGCTCGGCAAAAGCGCGCGCCCGACGCGCTACTTTGGCCGGCTCTTCGGGATACAGCGCGGTGGCGTAAACCGAAACTTTGTCGCGCGATTTGCCGCCGAGAAGCTGATAGACCGGCAGGCCGCGAGCTTTCCCGAGTATGTCCCACAACGCGATATCGACACCGCTCAAGGCCACGACACCGATGCCGCGGCTGCCGAATTCTTTGTGTCCGCCGCGTACGTAGGCTTTGTCCCAGATCGCCTCGATGTCAGTGGGATCCATGCCGACGATCAGCGGCTTGATCACTTTGGCGATGATGAGTTCGATAAGCTCGCCGTTACCGGAGGCCGAGCCGATGCCCCAAATACCTTCATCGGTCTCGACTCGCAGTAATGTGGTGGAACGCGTGCTGCGCACACCGGAACGACTAAAGACTTGCCCTTCGGCCGGAATCGGCGCTCGCAACCGAAGCGTCTGAACGTCGGTAATTTTCATTAAAGGTTACTTCATCTCCCAGAATTGCCCCTCGACGACTTTACCGTCGACCACAATAAAATCAATTTCTTCGTCCAATCTTTTGTTTCCTTCGGCATCGACCCGCACCACTTTCGGTTTGTTGCCTTTTTTGGCGTTGACCCGAAACAACGCCAGCGGCACGTCGCCAGTGCTGGCGAAATAATAATAATGATTTTCCGGCAGCATGATGCCTTCGCCTTTGTTGAGCACGGTCGGCTGGTGTTCTTTGTTGTAAAAAGTTGCCTGGCCGTCCATCACCACGAAAATATGATCTTCGCCGGGGTGTGTATGTAGCTTATTTTTTCTGCCGGGAATGTAGTAGTTGAGCCCGACGGTCATGTGATCGGTTTGCGCAAGAGGAATGTGACTGCGCCCGCCGGTGATATGGGGTGTTTTCAGTTTGAAGGTCGTCGCTTCCATTTGTCGTCCTCCTGTCGAGTCCGGTATAGCGCAGAGCCGAAACCTTGAAAAGGGCCGCAAGCCTGGTCTATTTTTGCTCTGGTCAGACATTGAACGGGTTGAACGAGTGGACGCGCTAAGCGCTTACGTAAGGAGAAATAATGGCTCACATCGGCCTTGCCTGGGTGAATCCCGCGCCGCTCACCAAACCGGAGAATGTCGTCAATTTCGCAAAAAAATGCGAAGCGATGGGTTGCCACTCAATGTGGACCATCGATCGAATCGCGTATGATAATCTCGAACCGTTAACCGTATTGGCAGCGGCGGCGGGCGCGACGCAAAAAATTCGCCTCGGCACATCGGTATTGCTCGGCAATTTGCGCCATGCGAGCCACGCTGCCAAAATTGTTTCAACGCTGGACTTTATTTCTAACGGCCGGGTTACTCTTGGGCTTGGGTTCGGCAGCCGCGAAAACGATTACAGAGCCGTTGAGATTCCCTTCGAGCATCGCGGTAGTCGAGCAGTGGAACAGGTGCAATTGATGAAACGTCTCTGGACCGAGGACAACGTTACATTCAAAGGCAAGTTTTACAACGTGGAGAACCTGAGCGTCGGGCCGAAGCCGATTCAAAAGCCGCATCCACCGATCTGGACGGGGGGCAGCGCTGAAGTGGCGCTGAAGCGCGCCGGTAGTTGGGCCGATGGATTTATTTGTGGCAGCTCGGCAATTCCCGAGTTTCCCTCTACATGGGAAAAAATCGCCAGCTATGCCAAAGCCGCCGGACGAGATCCGAAGAAAATTAGTAAGGCCGGCCTGACTTTCATGGCAATCGACGAGGACCAGAGCAAAGCAGTCAAAACCGTCGAAGATTACGTGATGCGTTACTACGGCCGGCTGCGCGCCGATGTGGCGAACACTTCTCTGGTGGGTGCGCCGGCAGCGATCGCCGAGCGCATCGGCGCTTTTCTGTCCAGAGGTCTCGATACGCTGATTATCGGCGTCGCCGATCCGGATCCGCGACAGCTGGATCTCTTTGGCGAAAACGTGCTACCGAAGATCAGGTAAGTAATGGGCTGTCGAAGAAAACTTTGGCGAAACAGGTGGATTGGCCATCTGAAGGTGCTCGGTTTGTCGTTCTCAAGATAGATAATGTCATGAACGATTGTAGGAGGACGCTATGAAGGCTATTGCAATCGTTGCGCTGACCGCCATGATTTCGATTCCAAGCTCGTCTTTCGCTTGGGGGCCGCGGGGTGGCGCCGTCGTCGTTCGCCGGTTCTCTCCGCGTTTCATTGTCGGAAGACCTTTTGCCCGCGTGCCTTTTAGATTTTTCCCAAATCGGGTGATGATCCAGTCGCCGTTCTTTTTCGGGCCGAGCTGGTATGGTTCTTACTATGCCTCGAGTTATTACCCCTACATGGCGCCATACCCGTATTATAGCTACCCACCTTACGACTACGCTGCGGTTCCGCCTCCGCCGGCTCCCGACACCACTTACGATCGCGGTTATTCCGAGGGATACACGCGCGGCTATCAAGAGGCCCAAAAAGAAATCAGTCGACTGCTCGACCTGGAGAAAACACCGAGTGACGAGCAGGAGAAAAGCGGCGCTGAAGAAAATCAGTAATCCGTCATTCCCGTCTCCCTCTGAGGCGTAATCTGGTTCCGATCCAAAAACTTTGTGCCAACGCGAAATTTTTTAACAGCTGATATTGAATCACTGCGCCGCCGGATCCATTTTCCCCAAATGGTCGATGATGCGCTTAAGGGCTTCCTCATTGTTTCTGAGCTTGTCGCGAAAACTTTGAAGATCGGTGCCGGCGATCTCCATGCGCAAATCGCCCAGATGACTCTGAAGAATTTCTTTCAGCAATAGCGCCTCGTCCGATGTAAGTTCCAGGTTTGGCATATCATCTTCCTTGATGGCCTATGGAGCACTGAGCCACCGACATCCGCTGCGCCCTACTTGCGTAGCATCTCTGCGCGTCTAAGCCGGCGCACAGCAGCTTTGATCTGGCAGCTTGCTCTAGGCGGAGAAAACCAGAAAAATACTGACCATGACCAACAAAATCGCTGCAGTGAGAATCGCCCGGGAGACCACTTCTTGCAGCCGCAGTTTTCTTTTGACTTCACCAAGGGTGATCTCCGCGTCACCCCAGCGCGCAATTGAGTAGTAGCGTGTTCTGCCGCCGTCTGGAGCAATTATTCCCACTGCCATAGGATCAGGGTCTTTGCGGGCCCATATTTCTACCCGATCGAATAGTCGAGTTACTCTCAGTCGCCTTACCTCCGAAAGCACCGGCTCGGGCACCCCAAGCTCCAGCGAATAGATTCCAAACGTATGCTTGATCGGCAGATACTGCCGCCATGCCGCCAGCTCTTCTCCGACCAGTTCGGGATAGGGAATGATCGGCTCGCCACTGCCTTCGAAACTTGATCGCCGTTCGTCGTAATAGGTTTCTATGAACATAAGCTCCTCCTCGCCGGGGTTGCTAATCGATCACCGAGCACGTGATGGGTCTAGTTACGGCGGCGAGCAGAATATATGCCATGGTTATCCGTCTTGGTCGCGCGGTGTATACGGTTGTTGCATGGGTCGGCGGCGGTCGCTCTTCAGGGTGTTGCGGCGTGTGTTTGTGTCGAAAACGAAACAAGGCCGCAGAACTTTTTCCCGAGAATGCAATTATCCGCTCGCGCGAAATTACCGGCCCAGATTATAGGGATCGGCTACAGGTAATTATGTGAGGTTCTTGGGTTTTAGGGGATCTCTCATTGGGTTCGACATGACAAACTGCGGCCGGGCGGTTTTACAGAGTCGGGCCGGGCCGGTGAGCTCTTGACGCGGGGATTGAAGGTCATTCACCGCCAGCCGAGGGTTGGCAATGCGCTGAAGACGCGCATTGAGCATGGCGCGTCTTCCGCTTCGCGGAGAAGATGACTGGCGCAGTATCTAGGATGCCGCGGCGATGCGGAGCGGAGCCGGCTGCTCGGAAAAGTTTTGCTCCAGCCACCAGTTGGCGATCTCGATGCCGGTCGCAAACCATACGCCCTCATGACCTTTCATGTATTCGATCATTTCTTTGAGCGCGCTGGTCCGGCCCAATCTGCTGGATACGTACGGGTGCAGTTGAAATGTGGTAAACATCGGCCCAAGTCCCGATTCTTTATAAAGATCGTCGAAGAATCGTTTCCACAAACGGAGCGCATTTTCGGGGTGGTCGCCGGCCCGGTTTTGATGGCCGTAGAGCCTGCCGTCGCCAAATGGTTGGCGCGGAAGCTCGACCAAACGGGCTTGGCTGTTTTCCCAAACGAAGGGGAGATCGTCTGCGAAAGAGTTGCTATTCCAGACGTAGCCTTCTTCCATCAACAATTCGACGGTGTTGTCGCTTTGAGTACAGGTGCGCCAGCCCACGGGCCGCTTGCCGGTTCGCTTCAGAAGCATGTCGGTGGTGCGCCGGATGCAGTCCAGCTCCTGTTCACGCGTGAGATCCCGCGCGATCTCGTGATGGTAGCCGTGGCTGGCGACTTCATGGCCGCGCTCGGTGATCGCCTTCATGGCGTCGGGATATCGTTCGGCGATGCCGCCGCAGGTCAGAAACGTGGTTTTCACACCGACTTCGTCGAGCATTCTTAGAATTCTCCAGATGCCGGTCTTGGGACCATATTCGCCTTCGGCATAATCCTCGTTGTTCAACTTGCCATTGGGGCCGGGCCGCACGGGCTCACCGCCCTGGAAATCGAATGTGATCGCAACCGCAACGCGCTGCTTGTTGGGCCAGAAGATTTTCTCTTTGGCATGATTCTCGTTGATCATTTCGGACCTCCTATGATTTGCCGACAGAATCAGTGCAATGGCCGGCACTCTAAATGAGAAACCTCGCATGTGTCAATCCAGCGCGTCATCGTAGTTCAAAAAACTCGGCCGTTCCGCGATTCGCCTATTTCGCGCTTTTCAAAAACGGCTTCCAGTTCCATTCGAAATCAGGATTCGTGTAGGTCTCCGGCGGCATCAACGACGTGAGGCCGCGCTGGGCCAGCTCGCTTTCGAACTTTTCTCTCACCCAGGGGTCTTCATTAACATACTCGATCTGATCTTTGGCGCGGTCTTCGACTTTCTCCGCGTGTCCATGAAACTGCATCGGCGGATGCAGCGCAAGATAGCGTGCCGGCTCGCCGCCGGCGTTGAAGTGCTGATGAAACCATTTGTTCGGTGGTACGAAGCAGCTCGCCTCATGCCAGGGCACCACGACTTTTTCTTTGCCTTCTTCCCACATGATCGAATAACCTTCGCCGACGGGAATGACGATGACTCGGCCGGGACCATGGCGGTGCGCCTTCTTGTATAGACGGGCATCGAAAACCGACATATGGCAGGACATTTCCGAGTCGGGAAATTGGATATAAACGCTACGGCCGCCGGCGCCGCGCCGGGCGTTGCTGTCGAGCTTGTCCCAGGCGCGCATGTCCGGAAAAAAATTCCCGTACCAGTACGCGCGCCGTCCCCAGGATTCGTCTAGATTCTGTTGTGAAATCATTTTCGCTTCGGAATAGAAATCTATCTCGTTCTGGATGTCCGGCCCTTCGTAGGCGTTGGCGAAGATGAAATTAGGATCGCGCACACCCGAGAGCGTGAGCGGCATATAATTGTAATGCAGCAAGCGCGCCGGTTTGTCTCCTTGCATGTTGCTGAACTGATGCGTGTAGTTGTGGGGCAGAAGAAACATGCTGTGTTTTTGCCATTCGAAAGTCTTCTTCGGCCGCTTTTCTCCGGCCCAAATGGTCGTGAGCCCACGGCCTTCGACGACATAAACGATTTCGTCCAGGGCAAACTTAAGCGGCGGTAAAGTTTTGCCGGCTGGAATCTCGCTGACGCGCGCCGAAGTGACGCCTTCCTGACCGAGGAGCTGGATGAAGGCCGAATGACACTGCCGCGACTCCCACCAGCCCAACTGGAGCGTCCGCAGGTCTTCGATGTAGTAACCGCGATAGATCGGAATCCGCTGGGCTTCCATCCACTCGTCGTACGTATACACTTTGCTCCACATTTTGCGTTCGGCTTGCATCGCTTTGGACATGAAGGTGCTCCTCTCAACCACTGGTAAAACTCATATCACTCTCGACACGGGAAAAAAATTCTCGGCGAGCCCACAAAAACGAAGGCCCCGCGAAAGCGAGGCCTTCAAATTTATCACCCAGCGCCGAATCAATCGTCTGGCGCGGTCGGGAACATCAGGGATTTGACCGTCACTGGAATAACCTCCGTGATGCCCAGACATTCGCCGATGTCGATGTAATCCAGGTCGCCGACTTCGATGCCGTCCACCGCGATGATATCCCGGGCGACTTTGAATTCTTCTTTGAGCATGCTGCCAAGGGATTTGGCGATATCCAGATCCAAAGTCAAATAAAGCGGGCATTTCGGGTCATCGGCTTCCTTAAGGATTTCCGCCACCCCTTCCGCGATCCGCCGGACCGACTGGTAATCGGGCACACCGCTCACGGTCAGCGACAGCGCCAGGCCGGAGGTAAAACGGGGCAGATCGAACTTCCGCAGCGATTGCCGCAGCGCATCGCTGACCGATTCGCCGTCGCGAATCGGCGCCTGAATCACTTTCAGGCCGTGCACCGGCAAAGCTTTTTCATTCGACACGTAGCTGGTGTTTCCGCTCGCCTGGATCGTATATTCGCCGGCGCCGATCACCGTGGCGCGGATCCCTTCGATCGGTTCCCGCAGCACCCCATCGGGCAATTTGTTTAGATACTCGCGCATGTTCCGTCCCAAAACCGGGCCGATATCGCCATAGGCCTTGGGATCGCGATCATAAACATGCTCGGAAACGCCGCCGGAGAAAACGATGTGCTGCACCTGCGTGAAGCCGCGGTAGTTGACGAACGGCGGAGTAACCATCAGGGATTTCGCCATTGGCGACTTCGGCCCGTGTTCGATGATTTCGAAAAGAATCTTCGCCATGTAGGCGCCGAAATCCTCTTTCATCTTTTCGGTGATCTTTTGACCGAGCTCGATCTTATAGCCAAGCTCTCTCATCATCGTGCGGCCGGCACCTTCGATGCGGGTAATCGTGTCATCCTCATCGAAGGCGATCAGGCGCGCGCCGATATTGATGGAAGCGGTCTGCGTCACGACACCGTCTTCGACCAGTGAGAACTTAGTGGTACCGCCGCCCATGTCGACGTTGAGCACGGTTTTGTGCTCGCTCTTGGAAAGATCGACCGCGCCGCAGCCATAGGCGGCCAGCAGCGCTTCGTGATTATGACCCGCCGCGGCGCAGATAAACTTTCCGGAATATTTCGCAAAATTCTCGACGATCGGCTGGGCGTTTTCCTTCTTCAAGGCCTCGCCAGTGATGATGACGGCGCCCGTATCGACGTCTTCCGGTGTCAAGCCGGCTTCTTTGTAGGCCGCCTGAATGAAATCGTTCACTTGATCGGTGTCGATTTTGGTGGCCGAAAGATATGGCGTCAGCATAATCGGCGAGCGGTACAGCACCTCGCGGTTCGTAACCTTGAATTTTCCCGAAAGCGAAGCGCCTTCGCGGCGCAGTGTGATGTGGGAGAAGATCAGGTGGGACGTTGACGATCCGATGTCGATGCCCACGCTTTTAAGCGAGAACATCTCGAGCCCTTCGATGTCGGTGACAATTTCATCTTCCCTGATGATGAAATTGTCCGGATGGTCATGATCATAAATATCGTCGTGCATGATTTTGCCTCTGTCTGCCATTAGCGGTGTCCTTCTGAAAATAAAGAATCCCCGCTCACTGGAGCGGGGATTCTCTAAACGAACGATTGGAAATTATTGCGCTATTGCTTACCCATCGCCTTCGACCATTCATAGTCCGGGTTGGAATAGCACTCCGGAGGCATTTCGCTCTTGATGCCGCGTTTTGATAACTCCTCTTCGAATTTCTGCCGGATGAAAGGATCTTCCCTCGGGTACTCGATTTGATCCTTGGCCCGATCTTCGACCTTTTCCGCATGACCATGGAACTGCATCGGCGGATGGAGCGCAAGATAGCGCGCCATGTCCTTGCCGGCGTTGAAGTGCTGGTGAAACCATTTATCGGGTGGGGTGATCATGCTGCACTCATGCCATGGACAGACGATTTTCTCTTTGCCTTCTTCCCACATGATCGAATAGCCTTCGCCGGCGGGGATGATAATCGCGCGGCCTGGGCCGTGGCGATGCGCCTTCTTGTAGGTCTTGGGCGCGAACACTGACATATGCGCGGTCAGCTCCGAATTAGGAAATTGCATGAACACGCTCTTGCCGCCGGCGCCGCGCCGCTCGTTGGCATCGAGCTTGTTCCAGGCGCGCATGTCGGGGAAAAAATTGCCGTACCAAAAAGCGCGCATGCCGAGGCCTTCATCGGCATCCTTGGCCTGAACCATTTTCGCTTCCGAATAAAAGTCCCCATCCGATACGGTCACCTTTGGCTCGTAAGGGTTGTTGAAATACATATCAGGCTCAGGCAGCGCCGACATCGCCATGGGCATATAACTGTAGTGAAAGAGCCGGATCGGCTTGTCGCCCTGCATATTGCTGAACACATGCCAGTGATTGCGCGGCACCAGAAACATCGAGTGCTCCTGCCATTCGAAGTTTTTCTTTGGTTTGCCTTCCCCTGCCCACACGGTGGTCAAACCGCGACCCGAAAGCACGTAGACGATTTCATCGAGCGCGAACTTTACCGGCGCCAAGGACTTTCCCGGAGGAATTTCCGAAACCCGGGAGGCGCTCACGCCCTCCTGCCCGAGCAACTGAATAAATGCCGATTTACAGCCGCGCTCTTCCCACCATTCCAATTCGACCGTACGCAAATCTTCGATAAAGTAGCCCCGGTGAATCGGAATGCCCTTCGATTTCATCCAGCGATCATAGGTGAATTCTTTGCTCCACATCGTGACGACGGGTTCTTGTTTGGCGGCATCGGCCATAAAACGTCCTCCTTGTCTCTCTCTTTTTCTATCGTCTTGTTTCCTTGCTCGCAACCTCGAGCCGCGCCAGCGCTCGGTGAAAAGCGTCTTCGGCCAGATTAAATCCGGGGCCATCGCGGTCGGTTTCCGCCATCGCTTTTTCCGCACGAGCTTTGGCGCGTTCGGCGCGGCTCACATCGATTTCGGAGGCGAACTCCGCAGTCGGCGCGAGCACCGTCATGACATTGTTCAGAACTTCGGCATAACCGCCGCTCACCACCAGGGTTCGCCTCGCCGCCCCTTGCTTGTAACTCAACTCGCCCGCGACGAGGGTCGATAAGAATGCGATGTGATTGGGAAGGACGCCAAACTCACCCAGTTCTCCATGGGCCGTCACTTCGTCGACATCCTCGTCGAGAAGCAATCGGCTCGGCGTCACCACTCTCAGTCTGATTTTGTCTGCCATTTCGAATGCGGGGCCTAGATCTTCTAGTGCTTAATGCCTCGTCCCTACTGCTTCCTCACGCTGCTGCCATCTTTTTGGCTTTTTCGACCGCCTGCTCGATGGTGCCGACCATGTAAAAAGCCTGCTCCGGTATGTCGTCGTGCTTGCCGTCGACCACTTCTTTGAAGCCGCGGATGGTATCCTTCAATTCCACATAGGCGCCGGGAGTACCAGTAAACGCTTCCGCGACATGAAACGGTTGCGACAGGAAACGCTGAATTTTCCGCGCCCGCGCCACGGTTAAGCGGTCTTCCTCCGATAATTCGTCCATGCCCAGAATCGCGATAATGTCCTGCAAATCTTTGTAGCGCTGCAAGATCACCTGGACTTGCCGCGCCACGTCGTAATGTTCCGCACCCACGACGAGCGGGTCGAGAATGCGCGAAGTCGAATCGAGCGGATCCACCGCAGGATAAATTCCCAACTCGGCGATCTGGCGCGAGAGAACCGTGGTCGCATCCAAATGCGCGAAGGTGGTCGCGGGCGCGGGATCGGTCAAGTCGTCCGCTGGAACATAGATCGCCTGGACGGATGTAATCGAGCCCTTGTGCGTGGTCGTGATTCGTTCCTGAAGCTCGCCCAAGTCTGTGGCCAACGTCGGCTGATAACCGACTGCGGAAGGCATCCGGCCGAGCAGGGTCGAGACTTCGGAATTCGCCTGAGTAAAACGAAAGATGTTGTCCAGGAACAAGAGCACATCGCGGCCCTCATCATCGCGGAAAAATTCCGCCAGTGTGAGGGCGGTCAACGCAACGCGGGCGCGCGCGCCGGGCGGCTCGTTCATCTGGCCGTAGACGAGCGAGGCCTTGTTGATAACGCCCGACTCTTTCATCTCGAGCCAAAGATCGTTGCCTTCGCGGGTGCGTTCGCCGACCCCGCCGAAGACGGAATAGCCGCCATGTTTCATGGCGACGTTATTGATCAACTCCATCAGGATGACGGTCTTGCCTACGCCGGCGCCGCCGAAGAGGCCGATCTTGCCGCCGCGAGCATAGGGGGCGAGCAAGTCGACAACTTTGATGCCGGTCTCGAACGATTGAACTTTGGTTTCTTGGTCGACGAATTCCGGGGTTGGGCGGTGAATCGGGTAACTTTTTTTGGCGTTGACCGGCCCCATCTCGTCTACCGGTTCACCGATCACGTTGAGCACCCGTCCGAGGGTCTCTTCGCCAACGGGTACGGTGATGCCGTTGCCAGTGTCCATGACGTCCATGCCGCGTACCAACCCTTCAGTCGTGTCCATGGCGATGCATCGCACCGTGTTTTCACCCAGATGCTGTGCCACTTCGACGATTAAATTCCACTGCTGATCGCTGATCGCCGGGTTGGAAACTTTCAAGGCGTTATAAATCGGAGGAAGCGAGGAGTCGGAAAACTCGACATCGACGACGGCGCCAAGAACCTGGGTGATTTTCCCCATGCCCATAATGTAGAAACCTCCAAAAACGTGTTCGTGTTCGGCCCCACCTCTTTCCTCTCCGCGCTGGGGGGAAGACGGACGGGGACTACTTTAATGCTTCCGCAGTGCCGACAATTTCCATCAGCTCGCGCGTAATCGACGCCTGGCGCGCTCGGTTCATCTGCAAGGTCAAGCTGCCGATCATCTTCGAAGCGTTGCTGGTGGCCGAGTCCATTGCTGTCATGCGCGCGCCGTGTTCGCTCGCCGTGGCCTCGAGCAGCGCCCGCTGCACGGCGACGTCGGTGATGCGCGGCAGCAAACTCGCCAGTAGTTGCTCGATGCTGGGCTCGTATAGATATTCCGTGAGCTGTTGCGGCTCGGCATCGTCGGTCGCGCTCAATGATACGGGTAAAAGCTTCTCCAGAGTCGGCACCTGAGAAAGCGCAGAGCGAAAATGGCTGTAAAGAATGTATACCGCGTCGGTCTCGCGATTGATAAAACGTGAGATCAGCTTCTGGCCGATCGCCGCGGCCAGCTCGTCAGGTGCTGTTGTCAAGACGTTCAAATAACGATCAGCAATGGGCGCGCGCCGCCGTCGAAAGTGATCGGCGCCTTTGCGGCCGACTAGGGTCAGCTCGACTTCTTTATCGGGAGCGTGGCGCCGGATAAATGCTTCCGCAGCGCGGATCAAGTTCGCGTTGTAACCGCCGCAAAGGCCACGATCCGAAGTAAATAGCACGAGATCGATCTTTTTTTCTTCGCGCGTTTGCAGCAGCGGGTGAGCTTCGATGGCAACCCGGGCGGCAACGTTTTTCAAAAGCTCGGTCATCTTTTCGGCGTAAGGGCGCGCCGCCACCGCCGCTTCCTGGGCGCGACGCAACTTGGCAGCCGAAACCATCTTCATCGCTTTGGTGATCTGCTGCGTGTTGCGGACCGAGCTGATCCGCTTACGTATCGCTTTGAGCGTTGCCATAACTTGTTAGGACTGAGGCACGAGGACTGAGGCTTGAGTACCTCTTTTACTCAGTCCTCATAGCTCAGCACTCAGTCCTGAAACTTAGGGCTTGAACACCCCTTTGAACTCTTCCAGCGTCTTGCTCATTTTGGCGCGCAGATCGCCGTCCAGTTCGCGTTTTTTTAGTACCTCGGCGAAGACATCCGGATGCCTCGATTCGACGAAGGAATAGAGCTCTTGCTCGTATTTCTTTAAGGCCGTGAGCGGCAGCTCATCGACGAAGCCATTGGTCCCGGCAAAAATGATCAAGATCTGTTTCTCGACCGGCAGCGGCTGATATTGCCCCTGCTTCAGCAATTCGACCAGTCGTGAGCCGCGGTTGAGCTGGCGCTGAGTGGCTTGATCGAGATCGGAGCCGAACTGAGCGAAGGCCGCCATTTCGCGATATTGCGCGAGCTCCAAGCGCAAGGTACCGGCGACTTGTTTCATTGCTTTGATCTGTGCGTTGCCGCCGACCCGTGAGACGGAAATGCCGACGTTGATCGCCGGACGGACGCCGGAATAGAACAGATCGCTCTCGAGAAAAATCTGCCCATCGGTGATCGAAATTACGTTGGTCGGAATGTATGCGGAAACATCCCCAGCCTGGGTTTCGATAATCGGCAGCGCCGTCAGCGAACCACCGCCGCGCTGGTCGCTCATTTTGGCCGCGCGTTCGAGCAGACGGGAATGCAAATAGAAAACATCGCCGGGGTAAGCTTCGCGTCCCGGTGGGCGGCGCAGCAGCAGCGATAGCTGGCGGTAGGCAACTGCGTGTTTCGACAGATCATCATAAATAACCAGGGCGTGTCCGCCATTGTCGCGAAACTGTTCGCCCATGGTACAACCGGAGTAAGGCGCGATGAATTGCAGCGGGGCGGATTCAGAAGCCGTCGCCGCCACTATGATGGAATATTCCATGGCGCCGGCCTCTCTGAGTCTATCGACGACCTGGGCCACGGTGGAGCGCTTCTGGCCGATGGCGACGTAGATGCAAATCACGTTGCCGCCCTTTTGATTGATAATGGCGTCGATGGCGACGGCGGTTTTGCCGGTCTGGCGATCGCCGATAATCAGCTCGCGCTGGCCGCGCCCGATGGGAATCATGCCGTCGATCGCTTTCAAGCCGGTCTGCAAAGGTTCCTTTACGGGCTGGCGCGCGACGATGCCGGGCGCCTTGAGCTCGATGCGCCGGCGCTCTTTGGTATCGATGGGGCCGCGGCCGTCGATGGGCTCGCCCAAGGCATCCACCACACGACCGATCAGCTCTTTGCCGACCGGGACTTCGGCGATGCGGCCGGTTCTTTTGACCGTATCGCCTTCTTTGATCATGTGAGTTTCGCCGAAGAGCGCCGCGCCCACGTTATCCTCTTCGAGATTGAGCGCCACCCCGTAGATATGATGGGGAAATTCCAACAGCTCGCCGGCGGCCACTTTGTCTAGACCATAGATGCGGGCGATGCCGTCACCGGTGGACAACACCGTGCCGACTTCCTGTATTTCGACCGTCTTTTCGTAGTCCCGAATCTGTTCTTTGATGATTCGGCTGATTTCCGCTGTGCCGATTTCCATGCTTGAGCTCCTTAATAGCCGCGGGCGATGCGCTGTTTCATATTTTCCAGCTGCGTGCGAATGCTGCCATCGTAAACTTTGCCTTCCAGTTCGACGAGTAAGCCGCCGAGTAACTCGGGATCAGTTTCCTGCTGCAGCACCACGTCCTTGCCTGAAACCCCGCGCAGCTGACCGCGCAACTGCTCGAGCCGGTCGGGCTCCAGGGGGCTTACGCTCACGACCTTGGCCTCGACTCGTCCCTTCGCTTCATTGAGCAATCGGCGATAGCAGCTGACGATCCCCGCCAGGTGAGACAATCGGTCGCGATCCGCAAGGAGCGATAAAAAATGTCTGGTCAATTCTGATAACTGCTCGGCTTGGGTGACTTGTGCGAGGATTTTTTTACGAACTTCGAGCGCAAACGCCGGATTGACGAGGACTTGTTTCAGATCCGACTCGGTATATGCGACGTCAAACTGCTCGAGCTCCTGGCCGATTTTCTCTTCCTGGCCGGCTTCGCGCGCCAGTTGAAAGAGGGCCTTGGCATATCGACGGCCCAAGCTTCCTTCGGTCATCGGGTTTGTCCCACCGATCGTACAAAGTCATCCGCCAGGCGAGTTTGATCGGCGGCGGAAATATTGCGCTCGATCAGTTGCCGCGCGGTCGCCTCCGCCTCATCGGCCATGTCTTCGCGCAATTTTTGCCGCGCAGTTTTGACTTCCTGATCGGCGAGAAAATTGGCGTCTTGCGTTATCTTGACTGCCGTCGCTTGTGCCTCGCTCACGAGCCGACTCTTCTCTCTCTCGCCGTCTTCGCGCAGCGCAGCCTGTAACGATTGGACTTCTTTGCCGAGGCCGGCCAACCTGGATCGATAATCTCTGACTAAAGCTTCGGCGGCTTGCTTCTTGGCCGAGGCCTCTGCGAGCTTGGCCACGATCTCCTCGCGTCGCGTTTTTAAGAAGTCGCGGATTAATGGAAGGGCGAACTTGACGATAATAAATGCATAGATGAGGAAGTTAATGAGCGGAAACCAAATATCGTTGATGGAGGGGGTGTGGTGCTCCGCCTCCGCAGCAGCAGACGCATAGGCTTGCGCAGTTGAAAAAAAATCTGCAACAGTCATGCGACGGTCCTGCCAAGCACTTTGCTGACCATTTCTCGGGCAACTGCTTTGGCTTCGAGCGCCGCGAGCGGCTGATCTCTTTCCCGCGCAAGTGCCACTTCGCGCCGCACCCGGTCCAGTTGACTGGTAGCTTCCTGCCGAGCTTGTGCCAGTATTTTTTCTCGCTGCTGGCGACCCTCCTGGACAATCGCTTCTTTGGCGGCATAGCCGGCGATCTGCGCTTGCGAGATCTGCTCCTCATACTGGGCACGAAGTCTGGAGCCTTCGTGCTCCAGGTCAGCGGAGTCGTGTTCCGCTCCGGTGGTTCGATGCTCCCGCTGTTCCAGCAGTCGTAAATAGGGTTGGAAGAGAATCTTGTTCAAAATGAGCCATAGAACGACGAACAGAACGATTTGATAAAGAATGCTGATGTCTAATGAAATCATTCGTACAATTCCGCTCTTGAGCTCCTGACGGAGAACATAATTCCCGCCGGGCGATGCAAAAACCAAAGCTTAAAATAATAAAAAACCTACCTTCGGTAATGAACGTAGGCTCTTGGGATGGAAACTAACGGCGAACCGAAGTCTAGTTATTGGAATCGGCCTGCAGGTTTTGAGCCGCCGCAGGCTTGTCCGCGTTCACACCCTGTAAAATCAATCCACCCTTTTGCTTTGTTGTTCCCATGGCGCAGTTACCGTCAAATACCACGCCCTCGGTGACCAACAAGCGAGGAGTATCGACGTTGCCAATTAACCGTGCCGGAGCTATCAGTTCGAGTCTTTCCTTGGCGGTTACGTTTCCTTCAACCTTACCGCGGAGAATGACCACTCGACCGGAAATTTTGGCGCGAATATCGGCGCCTTCGCCAATGGTCAATGTTCCCTGACATTGAATTTCCCCGTCTACCGAGCCATCAATTCGCACCGCTCCCTGGAAACTCAGCTGCCCGTTAACTCGACTGCCTTTATAGAGATAGGCAATGGGCCCCGGCTCAGCGGGCTTCGGCGGAGCCTCTTCCTTCGGTAGAGTGGGTTTCGCATCCGGAGCGACGACCACCACCGGCGCTGGTTCAAGGATGGGTTTGGGCGCTTCCGGAAGCTTCTCCGGTTGTGGCTCGGGCATCTTTTTACCACCTGTGGTCCGATCAAACCATGTCATGCGTTTGGTCCCCCCGTTCAGGGCAAATTTGCTATACCATTCACTCATCTTATTGTCAAAACACTAAACCGAAATAACCTCTGGAAAGCCGTCCAATTCGCACCCATGGAGTGACAATTTTCGGGATAGAACTGATGTTTTCGCATGCCTGCCGCTCAGCGCCTTGACCGCGCAGTGCAGTTTGTTTAGGTTACCTGCCGGTTATGAAAGATCATTGTCGCCTATTCGTCTTTGTTTTCGTTGTCGTTACCGGATTTGCATCCTCTCAGCTTGCTTGCGCTGAAACGTTGCTGCGCATCGCCACGCCAGGAGCGCTGACCGGCGCATTGCCGATTTACCTCGGCGGCAAAAAGGGCGTTTTCGGCAAGTATGGTCTCGCGGTGGAAGTGATCGCTACTCGCAACGAGCAGATGAATATGCAGGCGCTGATGTCCGACAGCGTGCAGTTCCTCACTTCGAGCTCAACCGGACTTTTCTATCTCGGCAAGCAAGGCCTCGATGCCGTCGGGCTCGCTTCGTGGAACAATTCCTCGCCTTATAGCCTTGCGAGTCGAGTGAAAATCAAAGAGTTAAAAGAACTAAAAGGACGAAAGATCGCCTCGAGCGGCGCGGGCGGCCGGGCTGACGCCTATATCCGCTTTATGCTTTCCAAGGTCGGGCTCGACCCGCGCAGCGATGCGCAGATCATCCCGCTATCGGGTGGTTCCTCGGTTCGCCTCGCAGCCGTGGTTTCCGGCAACCTCGACGCCACACTGATCTCTTCGCTGCAAGGACGGCAGGCGGAGAAACTCGGCCTCACTGTGATCCCGGTGCCGCTGGAATATATTTGGGGTATCAATCTGACCCGGCGATCGTACCTAAGCAAAAACAGAGATATCGTCAAAAACTACCTGCGTGGTCTTTCGGATTCCGTCCGGCTGATGATGGCGGATAAAGCTTCGACGATCACTGTCATGCGGCAGGTGCTCAAGATGGACGATCCCGACAGCGTGGAGTATGCCTATCAAGCCATGCGCGCGGATGCGCGCCCCGATCTCTTTCCAACCGAAGAAGCGATTCTTAACGTGCTCCGCACAATGAGTTATGAAGATCCGGCTTTTCTCGCGATACCGCCATACAAATTTTTCGACCTCTCTTTGATCCAGGAGCTA
>Ga0207691_10002182_pt1 | contig 19131 bp, 19 predicted proteins | sample KBSM13metaG_FD_184327 | JGI IMG/M metagenome (GOLD analysis project Ga0207691, IMG submission 184327) | Miscanthus rhizosphere microbial communities from Kellogg Biological Station, Michigan, USA - KBS M1-3 metaG (SPAdes) (version 2) | ecosystem: Host-associated > Plants > Roots > Rhizosphere >... | reverse complement strand
ATCCGCGATGCGATTGCAAGCCTCGGCGATTATCGTCTGGCGCCGCTCCTCGATGCGCCGGCCACCCCGGAGCGCGTACTCGCCGCGATCGACGACCTGCGCAGCCGCACGCAGAATTAGCGCGATCGCCCCGATAAACCCCGCGCGCGCCGCTGTTACCGCCGGATGACGAGCTCGGCCTCGGCGAATGTGCCGGCGAACTCGAACCCGAAACGCCGCGCCAGCCGCCGCATCGGAAGGTTTCCGTAGCCGACATACGCGATCAGCAGGTTGAAGCCGGCGTCCCGTGCGTCGTCGATGACATTGGCCAGGAGCGTTGCGCCGAGCCCGCGACGCTGCAGATCGGAGCGGATGATGAGCGCGACTTCGGCCGTCCCGGGCCGCACCCAGGCCACGGTGGCAAGCCCCAGGATTTGGCCGCTCAGGTCGAATAACCCCGCCGTCTCTATCTTCCTGTCGTCGAGCCCGAACAGCCGGCGAAACGTGCCGGCATCGCCGAGCGCGACCGGCCTTCCAAACCGCAGCCGGATGTCGTCCGGGTGGAGCAGGCGGGCAAATTCGACGCAGCGGGCGAGATCGGTGATTTCGACGCGTCTGACGCGCGCCGCGCCGAACCGCCCGACGATTCCCCGTCGGGCATAGCCATCGGCGATCGCAGGGAGGTCACCGCGGTGAAGCCCGATATCCTTCAGGGTGCGGGCATCGAGCGCGTGCAATTCCCGCAATGCTGCCGAGTGTCGCCAGGCCTGCCGCAGCCGATGAAAGCCGCCTTCGAGCATGGCTCGCAGCGCGGTCAGCACCGTGCTGGCGATTCGATCGAAGCGAAACGGGGCCCAGCCAATATGGCCCGGCCCGTGGGCGCCGTCGCGTGCCGTCAGGCGAAAAGAAATCTGAGTCATCTTTGGCTCGCTGGCTGTAACCTGCGAGCTTTATGTCGTCCTTCACCTTCCTGGACTCAAATGAATAGTTTCGTTGCAGGGGTGAAATCCACTCATGCGGGCTCCGACCCGCACAAAAAGATCCAGCGTCAGCGTAAGCCGTTTTGCGCGCAGTATTCCTTCGCTTCCTCGATCACCCAGCGGCGGAACGACCGGATGGCGGGGCGCGTCTCCTGCCCGTCGGGGCCGACGAGCCAATAGCCTGTCTCTATGTCGATCACTTTCGTGTCGGCCATGACCAGTCGGCCGGCAGCGAGGTCGGGAGATATCAGCGGTGCGCGGCCGATCGCGATTCCCATGCCGGTCGCCGCGGCTTCGGTGGCGAGTGCCACGGTGTCGAAATGCAGGTCCTCTGCGATCTCGATCTGGGCGCCGGCGCCTTCGATCCACGCAGTCCAATCATTTTCGAGCGAGGACACGCGAAGAAACGTAACCTTCGGCCAGTTGATCGCGCCATCGCGGCGGACGGACTCGAGGTAAGCCGCCGTTGCCACCGGCACCAATTGCTCGCGAAACAGCAGATCGGATTTGACGCCCGGCCATGCTCCCCGGCCCATCCTGATCGACAGATCGACCCCCTCCATCGGAAACAACGCCTGCCGATGCGAGGTATCGATGGCGAGACGAATGCCCGGGTGAAGGGTCCGAAAGCGCGGCAGCCTCGGCACCAGAAACCGCTGCGCGAAGGTCGGTGCCACACTGAGGACGACGCGCCGCTCGCCCTTTCGTCCCGGCATCCGCTGCACGCCCAGTGCGACCATCGCCAGCGCCTCGGAGACGTAGGGCAGCAGATGATGGCCCGCGGGCGTGAGCGTCACCCCGCGCGGCCGGCGTTGGAACAACTCGACGCCGAGCCACTTTTCGAGCGAGTCAATGCCGTGGCTGACCGCGCTCGCGGTCAAGCCGAGTTCGTCCGCGGCTTTGGTAAAACTTTCGTGCCGGGCAGCGGCTTCAAACAGCCGAAGCGGCGGCAGCGGCGGAATCGGGATCGGCATCGTGGGAAGCTCGCACGGGTAATGGGCCCGATGGAAGATGCGTATGCGAGAGCGGTCGAACCGCGGGCCGGGCCAAGCCGAAGCTCGTGTTCGCGACCATTGTGACGGGAGCCCGACCGACGCACAATCCGCTTCAACAGCAGTTCATGAGCTGAACATCAGCCGTCCAGTCCCTCGAGAAATGCGAGCACGATGCGCGCGACCTCAGCGGGCTGCTCCATGAAAGGAATGTGGCCGGCGCCCGGCATGACGACGAGCTTCGCGCCGGCAATACGGGCGGCAATCAGGTCGCTCAATTCCTTGGGGATGAGATGATCGTTGTCCGACGTCACGACCAGCGTCGGCAACGCGATCGAGTCCAGCAGCGTGGTGAATTTAGCTTCCTGTTCCTGTCCAGGCTGGCAGCGGCCCCACTTGAGCAGGGCCTCCACGAATGCGCTGTAGCTTTCCGCCGAGTTCGCTCTGATGATGTCCTGGTTGGCCCGCATGGTCACGTAGCCGGCGTCGGAATTGATAAACTTGCGGGTCAATGTCCAAAGACCCATGTAATCGGCGACCTCGTCGCTCATGCCGAGCTTCTCGATCAAACGCAGGCGAAGGCGAAAATTGAGCTCGGTCGCGCGATCGAGCTCGCTGAAGCCGCCGACCACCATCAGCGACTTCAATTTGCCGAGGTGGCGCTGCGCCAGTGCCAGCGCCATGGAGCCGCCCAGCGAGGAACCCAGCACGTGGATCGGCCCGAACCCGAGCTTGTCGATCATCACGGCGAAGTCGTCGGCCCAGGCCTCGACCGTGTAAGGCGGCGGCGACTTGGTCGACCGGCCGATACCGCGCGGGTCGACCGCGAGCACCTGCAGGTGTCGCGCCAGGAGCGGCATGCCAAAGCGGTAGTAGCTGTGGTCCAACCCGAGCCCGGGGATCAACAGGATCGGCTCGCCCGCGCCCGACGCCGCGTAGTGCAGCGTGGCTCCGCCAATATCGATATCGGGCACGGATAATTCCTCCGGACTTTTACACCTTCGGAAGCACGTGCTCGCCGAACAGTTCGACGGTGCGGACGGGGTCGGAGGCGAGACTGACCGTGAGCATCAGCCGTTTCGCACCCGCGGCCTTGGCGGCGAGTGCCTGGGCGAGGCAGTCCTGCGGATTGCCGCAGATCGCCAGGCGCCTGGACAGATAATCGAACAGACCGAGCTCCTGCACGAGCTTGATGTCGGCCTCGCCCGGGCGCGTGCTGTAGCGCCGGCGCAATTCCAGCAGCGGCTCCCGCAGGGCTTCCGGCACGCCGCGCGTCTCCAGATGCTTGTCGCCGATGACGTAGCCGGCCAGGAACGCGAGCATCGCGCCCACTTTCGCCCGTGCGGCATCGCGATCCTGATTGCAGTCGAGCGCGCCGATCTGCCAGATCTCGATCTCGTCCGGCGAGCGGCCCCCGTCCTTCGCGCCGGCGAAGATGTGCGCTTCCGAATCCTTGATATTCTCGGCCGCCAGGCCGTAGTTGGCGAAAACGCCGTCTGCGGTCTGTCCCGCGGACTGCAGCGGCTTGGGATGCGAGGCGGCAAGAAAGACGGGGGGCGCGCGCTTGATCCATGGCAGGTGCGCGCTTGCCGTGCCGAGCGTGGCCGGCTCGCCCTTCAGCAAGGTCTTGATGAAGGTCACGCCTTCCGCGAGATCCTTGGCGCGGGACTTCGGCAGTCCCACGTTCTTGGTGCCGCTGTGACCGGCGCCGATGCCGAGCACCGCGCGGCCGTTGGAGACGTGATCGAGCGATGCGATCGCCGCCGCGCTCACCGCGGGATGCCGGGTGAGGAGATTGGTGACGCAGAGCGCGACCCGCGTGCGCTGCGAGGCGCGCGCCACCATCGCGGCCGATACCCACGGGTCCATCGCGTTTCCGGGCGTATCGGCGATGCCGATCATCGCATAGCCGTAGCGGTCCGCACGCTCAGCGAGCTTTTCGCACAGATCGAGGTTATACGGCCAGAAGAAGAAACCAACCTGCATCTTGCGCTCTTTCTCTGAGTTGAATTCAGGACCGCGGCGGCCAGCGGCGCATGATCACGCCTTCGATGATTGCGAACAAGTCGTTGACCACGAAGCCGAAGAGCCCCACCAGCACCAGCAACGCATAGACCTCGCTGGACTGGAAATTACGCTGCGACCTGATCATGAGCGCGCCGATTCCTGGCAATGAAGTCAGCATCTCGACCAGAAGCGTGACCACGATGGCGAGCGGGATCGCGACGCGGATCCCGAGCAGCAGTGACGGCACGATCGCCGGAAGAATAATCCGCCGCATTCGTTGCAGCGCGGTCAGCCGAAACGAGCGCGCGACATCGAGCAGCAACGGATCGATCTGACGCACCGCCGACGTGGTATTCAACAGGATCGGCCAGAGCGCCGACAGCACGACGACCGTCAATTTCATGGTCTCGCTGTAGCCGATCAGGAGCGAGGCGACCGGAACCGTCACCGGCGGCGGGATCGCGCGCATGAATTCAAGCAGCGGCTGCAGCGCGCGCGCCGCACGGTCCGAGATCCCGACCAGCAGGCCGAGAACCGTGCCGGCGACAATCGCCAGCAGGAGCCCCTTGAGGAAGGTCCAGGTCGTAGCCCCGAAGGCGGCGACGAGATGCTCACGGCTGAATAGGGTCAGCGTCGCCGTCCACCACTGCGACGGCCCCGGGAAATAGGGCGACGGACCGGGCTGCACCAGTTGCCAGACCAGCAGCAGGAGGATCAGCGGCAGCAATCCTCGCGCGGGCGGGAGGCTCGCAAGGGCCGACCGCAGTTGTCCGGCACTCCCCAGGGTTCTCGGCTGGTGATCCATCAGCCTGCCTCGCGCATCCGTCCGGAAGCGGCCGGGAAAAAGACGGCGACCGCTCCGGTGAGCATGGCGTTCAGGACCACGCCGAGCGCGCCGATGACAACCACATAGGCGAACACCAGTTCTGGACGCATGGCCTGCTGCTCGCGCACCACCGCGTAGCCGAGCCCGGCTGGATTGCCGACCATTTCGGCCACGATCGCCAGCACCAGTGCCAGCGTCATGCTCAGCCGCGCGCCGACCAGGACACCAGGCAGCGCCGCCGGCAGCATGATCTTTCGCAAGATGTCGCTGCGGGAGAGCCGAAACGTCCGTCCGACTTCGAACAGGCGGGCATGTACGCCCATCACGGCGCCCATGGTGTTGATCAGCACCGGCCAGAGCGCGGGGAGAATGATGACCATCAATTCCATCTGCAGCGAAAAGCCAAAGAGCAGGAGCGCGACCGGCGCAAACGCGATGCCCGGCATCGGGCGCAGGATCTCGATCGAAGCCAGCGAGTAGCGCCGCAGCGTGCTCGAAGCGCCGAGCAGCAGGCCCATTACGACGCCAAGGACGAGCGCCGCGGCCCAGCCGACCAGGACAGCCCGCAGCGTATGCAGCGTGTCCGCGAGGAGCTGACCGCTGGTCGTGATCTCCACCAGCCCGTCGGCGATCGCGGACGGTGCCGGCAAATTCTGGTATTGCGCGAACCCAGCGCGCAGCAGGACTTCCCAGAGCGCGAAGCCGAGCGCGATGGTGGTGAGCCCCAGCCAATTGACGCGCACGAAAATGCGTTCCAGCTCACGCATGCTCGCTTTGTCCGATCGCCTGATGGAGCAGGTAGCGCAGCTCCAGGAACTTGGGCATCTGCCGGGTGACGATCTGGTCGCGCGGCTTCGGCAGATCGACCTCGACCGTACGCTCGATGCGCCCGGGCGCGCCGGTGATCACCGCGACGCGATCGCCGAGATAGACCGCCTCCTCGATATCGTGGGTGACGAATACGAAGCTCGAGCCGGTCGCGTCGCGCAGCCGGTGCAGTTCGTCCTGCAGCTGCGCCTTGGTCATGGCGTCGAGTGCTGCAAACGGTTCATCCATCAGCAGAACAGACGGGCGCAATGCCAGTGCGCGTGCGATCTGCACGCGCTGCTGCATGCCGCCGGAAAGCTGCCACGGGTAGTCGTCGTCGTGGCCGTCCAGCCGGACGAGCCGCAGCGCGTCGCGAACCCGCTCGTTGATCTCGTTTCGCGGCAATTTACCTTCCAGGCCGAAGGCGACGTTGCGGGCGACCGTGCGCCATTGCAGCAAAGCGTGAGAGTAATCCTGAAAGACGATGACCACGTCCGCGGGCGGGCCAGCGATGAGACGCCCGTTCACATGAACCGCGCCACGCGTGCCGGCCGTCAGTCCTCCGAGCACGCGCAACAGCGTGGTCTTGCCGGTGCCCGATGGCCCGACAACGGTCAGGAACTCGCCGCGCCGCAGCTCGAGCGAAATGTCGGCGAGGATCTGCCGCACGCCATCCTGGTGCGGCAAATCGACCGACACATCCCGGCAAGAGAAAACGAGATCGGACGCTGCTCCCGACGGATGCCCGGGACGCGCCGAATTCACGGGGCCGTCACCACGATCTTGGCCTTGTCGACGGGCACCGACAATTGTCCGAGGTCCTTCAACACATCGATCCAAACCCCGAGCTCGTCCGGCTTGATGGTGAACCGATAGGTCGGCAGCGGCACCTTGGCGACGACCTCAGGCGGCAGGCGCGAATACTTGGCGAGGATCGCACGGGTGTCGGCGGGGTTGGCGTCCATATAGGTCTTTGCCTCGGTCAGGGCATCGATCCACGCCTTGATGACGGGACGATTGGCGCGCGCCCATGCGCCGTCGGAGATCCAGAACGGGAACAGCACCTCATCACCCGCCGCCAACAGCGGATCGCCGAGCGAGACGTTGCCCGCCGCGAGCAGCGCGCCGGCGAACGGCTCGAGCGCCTCGACCGCGTCGACATTGCCGGCCTTGAGCTGGTCGCCCATGTTCGGAAACGGTACCTCGACCCCGCGGATCGATGCCGGATCGACGCCGTTCTTCTTGAGCCAATACAGCGTGGCCACATGAATCACCGCGCCGAGGGTGGGCGCCGCGATCGCCTTGCCCTTGAGATCGGCGACGCTCTTGATTCCGGAATCCTTGCGCACGATCACTTGCGTGGTCGGATTGCTCTTGACCTCGATCGCTTCGCCCGCGGTCGCCACCACGTCGAGGCCCCCCGCGACCGCCTTGATGAGATCCGTGGGCGTCGATGCCGCGAATTCGAACTGCCGCCCGACAGTGCCGGGCAGGAGCGACAGGTTTTGGATCTGGGTCAAAGTCACCGCGAGCCCGTGCTTGGCGAAGATGCCCTTGTCGAGCGCAACCCACGCTGGCAGCCATGTCGCCACCGGGACGTAAGCCGCGCGCACCGGCGTCAGGGGCTTATCCTGCGCAGCCAATCCGCCCAGCAGCAGCCAGCAGAAAGCCACGGTTGCGGCAACCAACCCGGTCCAGCGCGCGTTGCGTCCCTTCGTGATCAAGGCATCCTCCCATTATTGTTTTCCTCGCGGCGACACGTTAGCCAATCGCCCGCTCACTGAGAAGCGCGACCGCGAATGGCCGCACCCCGCGCCTGCGAGATGAAGTTCCGCGGCAGTTCAGTTCTTGAGGGCGAAGCTGTTCAGGTAGTCCATGGCCTCGCCGAGCGCGACCACGTCGGCATACTTCTGTTCCATGTCGAACAGATTGGCTTCCATGACCGCCGGCGTGCGATCCGCCACAGCCTCGCGCACCACCATGCAGCGGATGTCGCGCATGAATGCATCCGTCACCGTCGCACGAACGCAGCCGCTGACACTCGTCCCGCAGACCAGCAACGTGTCGATGGCAAGCACACCAAGAAATACCTCGAAGTCGGTGCGAAAGAACACGCTCGGCCGCCACTTGCGGATGATGCGATCGCCCGGCTCGGGCGCGACCTCGGGGATGATCGCCGCGCCTTTGCTGCCGTCGATCTGGACTCGGCCCTCGGCATGGTAGCGCTGCTTGTAGCGCCACAAACCGGCCGACGAACCATCGCCGGCAACCAGGCCCTGGGTGTAGAACACGGGCAAGCGCCGCGCACGGGCACTCGCGCAGAGTTGCCGGATCGGCTCATAAGTCTCGCCGATCGACGGCCACAGGGTCGTGGGTGCGTCGGGGTCACAAAAATCATGTTGCATGTCGATCACCAGCACCGCGGGACGCTGGCCGAAGCCGATGCGTTGTCCCATGCCCTGCTGGCGATAGATCTCGGAGGAGGTCGTCTTGGTATCGGTCATGGTCTTGAATTGCTGAGTTGCCGCGGGCAGGGGATCGCCATCACTTGATCTGACGTTCGGCAGCCGGCGGTAGAAACTGCGGATCGAATACCGCCTCCGGCGGCAGCTTGCGGGCGAGCTGGAATCCCTCAGTGACGATATCGATGTGCTTGCTCAGGCGCGCGGGGTCGACATTGCCGATGCCGGCCTGCCGCACGGCTGGGGTGACGACGAAGTCGAGCGCCCATTTGAGGCGTACCATCTCGACCGCCGGGTCCGACAGCGCTTCTGCCTTCTTGAGCGCCGCAATCGCGGCATCCGGATCGGTGGCCGCATTCTGCCAGGACTGGATCGTCGCCTTGACGAATCCGCGCACCGCGTCCGGGTGCTGCTTGGCGAAAGCCGGGGTGGTGAACAGCACGTTGGCGTAGAGGTCGACGCCATGGTCGCGCAGCATGATGACGTTGATGTCGTCGCGCTTCACGCCCAGCCCCAGCAGCGAGGGGACGGCCGTCATCACCCACGCAGCGGCGAAGTCGATGTCCCCGCGCAGCAGCATCGGTTCCCGGACCTGCGGCTGCACGTTTGCCCATTGCACGCGCGCGGGATCGATCCCGTTCAAGCGCGCGAAGACGTTGAACAGGCGATAGGTGGCGTCCACCGTCGGAGCGCCCCCTTTGCGCCCCATGACGTCTGCGGGTTTCTCGATGCCGGCCTTCTTGAGCGAGATCAGGCTGAGCGGCGCCTGGTCGTAGATCAGGAGGACGGCGATGAGTTCGCGTCCGGGGTTCTTGGCGTTGAACTCGATCATGGCGCTGAGATCGCCGAAGCCGATATCGTGGGTGCCGCTCGCAACCTTGGTGATGGAGTCGGCGCCGCCGCGACCGGGATCGAAGGACGCGAGGTTGACCTTCTGTGCGCTGTAGTAGCCGCGCTCGCGGCCGAGCACGAATGGCGACTGCTGACCCTGCAGCAGGAAGTCCAGGACGAACCGGACGCCGGTGCCTTGCGCGCCAGCGGATGCGATGCCGGACAAGGCCGCCAACAGCAAGATGCCGGTTGCGACGATCGCGTTGCCTATGCGCATGGTTGCTCCTCGGGCTCGTCGGTCATCGATTGCTTGAGCCGGGTATTTTCGGCTCGTTCACCCGCCGCGATGCAAGCGGAGATCAAGAAGGTCGCAATCGCTGGCCGCCGCTCGTTTGCCGTGCAGCGCCTGGATTATCAAGTCCGGCGGCAGTCGAGCGGGATTGAATTCCGGCGTCAAGAGCGAAGCGTTCAAGCTCCCGCGCTCATGGACGAGCGGAAGGCCCAGCGCGTGAAATAGGATTCGACGTAGGCGAATACGGCGTACATCGCGATGCCTTCGATCGCGAGTCCGAGCAGGCAAGCGAACACTAGCGGCATCTGGAAGTTCGATCCGGCCTGCACCATCAGATGGCCCAGGCCGGCATTGGCACCGATGGTCTCGGACATCACGGCGCCGATGAAGGCAAGGGTGATGGCGACCTTGAACGAAGCGAACAGATAGGGCTGCGTGCGCGGAATGCCGACCTTCAGCATGATGTCGAGCTTCTTGGCGCCAAGCGCGCGCAGCACGTCCTCGAGCTCCGGTTCCATGGTGGCGAGGCCGGTCGCCACATTCACCACGATCGGAAAGAACGAGATCAGAAAGGCGGTGAGGATCGCCGGCACCACGCCGATGCCGAACCAGATGATCAGGATCGGGACCACCGCGACCTTCGGGATGGAGTTGAAGCCGATCATCACGGGATAGAGCCCGCGATAGATCGCGCGCGACCAGCCCACGACGATGCCGAGCACGATGCCGAAGGCGACGGCGAGCGCGAAGCCGGCGAGCGTCGTCCAGAGGGTAACGAAGGAGTTCTTGAGGAGCGGCGACCAGTACCTGACCGCTGCCTCGAAGATCTGCGAAGGCGCGGGCAGAACGAAGGTATCAACGTTGAAAATGCGGCAGGCGAGCTCCCACAGCACGAACAGGCCGATGGTGAACAGCCAGGGCGACAGCTTTTCCAGCGTCGTGGTCATGCCGATCTCAAGGCTCTTGTCCCGGGCGCAGCGCAGCGCGAAACGAAGTGTAGCGATGCGATGCAGAACTGGGACCGTTCCGGTCCGTGGCGGTCCCGGATCAGCGGTGCACCGCTCCGCGCTTCACCGCGTCCTGGACACCGCAGTAGAGTGAACGTGCTCATGCCTTTCGCACCTGGGCGATCTTGGCGCGCAGCTCGTGCACGATATCGGTGAAACGCGGCTCGAAGCAGATGTCGAGATCGCGCGGGCGCGGCAGATCGACCGTCTTGGTCATGACGATGTGTCCGGGCCGCGCGCTCATGACGTGAATCTTGTCGGCGAGAAACGCCGCTTCGCGCAGATCATGCGTCACCAGGATCACGGTGAAGCCGAGCTTCTGCCAGAGGTCGCGGAGCACGCACCACAATTCCTCCCGCGTGAAAGCGTCGAGCGCGGCGAACGGCTCGTCGAGCATCAACAAGGCCGGCTGGTGGATCAGGGCGCGGCAGAGCGACACCCGTTGCTGCATGCCGCCGGAAAGCTCCCAGGGGAACCGGTCGTCGAATCCGTCGAGCCCGACGGTCCGGAGCAGCGCGTTGGCCTGCGCGCGGTACTGCTCCTTCTCGCGGCGGAATCTCTGCCGATGCGGCTCGACGATCTCGAGCGGCAGCAGCACATTGTCGATGACCTTGCGCCACGGCAGGAGATTCGGGTTCTGGAACGCCATGCCGGCGATCTTCACCGGCCCGCGCACCCGGTCGCCGAAGATGACGATGTCGCCGGAATCGGGCGGAACGAGCCCGGTCACCAGCTTCATCAACGACGATTTGCCGCAACCGGAGGGCCCGACCACCGCGGCGAACTCGCCGCGGCCGACGGTGAGGCTCGTGCCCTTCAAAGCGAGGACGCCGCCCGAACCGCCACGATAGGTCAGCGTGACATTGCCGATGTCGACGGAGGCGGTCATGGCGCTTGCCCTGAGCGGCAGCCCGCCCGTGTCATCGCCCGCGCAGGCGGGCGATCCAGTATTCGCCGGCTGCGCGTCACTCGCGCGAAACGGGGCTACTGGACGCCCCACCTTTGCGGGGCATCATGACAGCGGAAAGACTCCTGTCGAACACCGTCACAGTTTTCGATCGGCCGCCGGCGGCAGATACTGGCTGGTGAAGATGTCCTCGGCCTTCGGCCGGTTCTTGAAGTCGTAGGTCAGCGCAATCTGGTCGATCGATTTAGCGAGCCGCGCCATGTCGACATCGCCGAAACCGTTGGCCTTCACCCACGGCGTCACGAAATTATCGCGCAATGACATCTTGAGGCGGTCGAGCTCGATCTTGGGATCGCCGGTCTCGTTGCGCGCCATCACCGATTTGATCGCTGCGTCCGGATCCTTGATGGTGTCGAGCACGCCCCTGATGGTCGCGCGCACGAAGCCCGCCACCACTTTCGGATTGGCCTTGGCGTAGTCCGGATTGACCATGATGGCGTTGCCGTAGAGCACGAGCCCGTGATCCGCCATCAGCATGGTCTTGATGTCTTCGGGCTTGAGGCCCTTCTGCAGCAGGTTGTAGTGCATCGAGAACGAGAAGCCGGTGATGGCGTCGACCTTGCCGTCGGCCAGCATCGGCTCGCGCACGGGGAAGCCGACGTTCTCGACCTTGACCTTGGACTCGTCGATCGCGTTTTCCTTCACGAACGCCTTCCACTGCGCGAACGCGCCGTCGGCCGCGGGCGCGCCGAGCACCTTGCCCTCGAGGTCCTTGGGCTTGGAGATGCCGGTCTTGGCGGTGGTGGCGATGGCGAACGGCGGCTTGTCGTAGATCATCAACACGGCCTGGACCTTCTTGTCCGGGTTCTGGTCCTGGAATTTGACCAGCGAGTTGATGTCGAAGAATCCGAGCGGATAGGTGCCGGCGGCCACGCGCGCGATGCCGGCGACCGAGCCGGGACCAGAATCGATCGTGACGTTGAGGCCCTCGGCCTTGTAGTAGCCCTTGTCGATCGCGACGAAGTAGGGGGCCGCCGGCCCCTCGAACTTCCAATCGAGGGCGAATTTCACATCGGTGTCGGCGGTTGCGGGGCTCGCCGCCAAAGCAGCCGCGGCCGCTCCCGCGAGCATCCCGAGAAGCCTGATCATGTGCATGTCTGACGCTCCCTTTGGGGCCGGTTGACCGGCGCTGTGTGCGCTATTGCAGCAATCGGCGTGCCAGCCCGGATCGCGTTGCGCCTGGGGCGGGGACGCCGCATCTTGCCTCAAGACTAGGCATTTTGCCCGTTCTTGCCTATTCCCCAATCAATCCAGCGCGGTCGTCAACTGCCGCGATAGGTCGAATAGCTCCACGGCGTCACCAGCAAGGGCACGTGATAATGGCCCTCCGGCTCGGCGACCGCGAACCGCACCGGCACCGTATCGAGGAAGGGCGGGTCGCTCTGCGGCGTGGCCAGACGCGCAAAGTAGCCGGCGACGTGGAAGCGCAGTTCGTAGTGCGCGATGGGCAGCGGCCGCCCTGTGATCAAGGGCTCGTCGGTGCGGCCGTCGCGATTGGTGGTCGCGAGCGCGATCGTGACGTGCTCGCCATTGGCGGACAATTGGACCAACTCGACCGGCACGCCCGCCGCCGGCCGGCCGCCATGGGTGTCGAGGACATGGGTCGACAGGCGGCCGTGCACCTTGAGACGATCGGCGGCCGCAACCCGCTGATCGAGGCGCAGCGCGGCGATGCGGAAGATTTCATCGAGCGCCGCGCCGGTCTCGGCGCCCACATCGTTCTGCACACGACGCGCAAACTGCTGCAGGATCGAGTCCCTGCCGTGCCGGCGCACACAGACGATGAACGGGATGCCGAATTTTTCCCGATAGGCGCCGTTGAGCCGATGAAATTGCGCGAATTCGGCTTCCGACAGCCGGTCGAGACCGACGCTGGCCTGTTCGGCCGTGGACTCGCTGGTCATCGTGCCCGCCCGCGCTGCCTTGCCCGCGAGATCGGGATGTCCCTTGATCAATGCCAGCCGTTGATCCGGCGGCGCTGCGCGCACGGCCGACGTCATCGCGTCGTGCAGAGCCGCAAGCGTGCCGAACGGACGATTCGCATAGACGGCTTTCGCCACCCAGGGTCCGTGCTCGTAGATATCGCCGAGCGCGGCAACGAAACTCGCCGCGTCGCTGGCGTTGAGGCTTTCGAGCGAGATCGTGGTCATGGCGGGTCTGTCTGGCAGTGATGTCAGGCGATCGTCGGTGCGCCCGCAGCAAGCGCCCGATGCTCGCGATGCCAATGCTGGGCGATGTCGAGCCTGCGCGCAATCCATACGCGCTCGCGTGCGGCGATGTAGTCGAGAAAGCGCGCCAGGCCCGCCGCGCGTCCCGGCCGGCCGGCCAGCCGGCAATGCAGCCCGACCGACATCATCTTGGGGGCGCGCTCGCCCTCGGCATAGAGCAGGTCGAACGCATCCTTGAGATAGCTGAAGAAGTCCTCGCCGGTGCCGAAGCCCTGGGGATTGATGAAGCGCATGTCGTTGACGTCGAGCGAATAGGGAATGATCAGGTGTGCTCCGTTCGGCCCGTTGACCCAATAGGGGAGGTCATCCGCGTAGGAATCCGACGAATAGAGAAATCCCCCTTCGTCGAGCACGGCCCGCAAGGTCTCGACCGAGCTGCGGCCGGTATACCATCCGAGCGGCCGCTCGCCCGTGGCTTGAGTGTGGATACGGATCGCTCCGGCGAGATGGGCGCGCTCCTCCCCGGCCGGGACATCCTTGTAGTCGATCCATTTCAGGCCGTGGCTCGCGATCTCCCAGCGCGCTTCGCGCATCGCCGCGACGACGTCGGGACATCGCGCCAGCGCGGTCGCGACGCCAAATACCGTGACCGGCATGTCGTGCTGCGTGAACAACCGCCACAGGCGCCAAAAGCCGGCGCGCGAACCGTATTCGTACATCGACTCCACGTTCATGTGCCGTTGCCCCGGCCACGGCTGTGCCCCGAGGACATCGGACAGGAACGCTTCGGAGGTGGCGTCGCCGTGCAAGATGTTGCGCTCGCCGCCCTCCTCGTAATTGACCACGAACTGGACGGCGATGCGGGCGCCGCCGGGCCAGCGTGGATCCGGCGGGTTGCGGCCGTAGCCGGCGAGATCGCGGGGGTATTCGGCGAAATCGTGCGGAGACATGGCCTATCCATACACGTTCAGCGGCGGCGCGGCTTGCATGCGGCCGCCCGATCACTGCGCCGGCGCGCCGGCGGCGATCCAGGCCGCCAGGATCTGGCGCTCCTCCGGCGTTATCTCGGTGATGTTGCCCGGGGGCATGGCGCGCGAGCGCACGGCGTTGATCTCGATCAGGCGCGCGTGGCGGCGGATATTCTCCGGATCGTCGAGCACGACGCCGTTGGGGGGCGCATGGATGCCGGGCCAGAGCGGCTCGTTGCGGTGGCACATGCTGCAGCGTGCCAGCACCGTATTCTCGGCGGCCTTGATGTCGAGTTTCTGCGCGCGCGGCGCGACGCCCCCGGGTCCGGCCCCTGACAGCCACGCCACGGCGATCATGCCGGCGGCCGCCACGCCCCAGGTCCACCATGGGCTGCCCTTGCCCTCGTGCCGGGAATTGAAGAAATGACGGATGACCGGGCCGACCGCGAGCACGATGGCGACGATCAGCCAGTTGAAGCGCGTCGCGAACATCAGCGGATAGTGGTTGGAGATCATCAGGAAGACGACCGGCAGCGTGAGATAGTTGTTGTGTACCGAACGCTGCTTGGCCTCTTCGCCCCAGCGCGGGTCCGGCGCCTTGCCTGCCAGCAGCGCGGCCACGGTCTTCTTCTGGTTCGGGATGACGATGATGAAGACGTTCGCCACCATGATGGTGCCGATCAGCGCGCCGATCTGGGTAAAGGCGCCGCGCCCGCTGAACACATGGGTGAAGGCATAGGTGAGGCCGACCAGAAAGACGTAGCCCACGAGCGCCAGCGCCACCTCGTGCCGGCCGAGCGGCGAACGGCACAGCGCCTCGTAGAACAGCCAGGCCAGCACCAGGCTACCGAACGCGACGGCCGCCGCGGCCGGGGCGGTGAGGTCGAGCACCGACTTGTCGATCAGATAGAGCTCGGCCCCGAGATAGTAGACCACCACCAGCAGCGCGAAGCCGGAGAGCCAGGTGGTATAGGCCTCCCATTTGAACCAGGTAAGCTCATCCGGCATACGCGCCGGTGCGACGAGGTACTTCACCATGTGATAGAACCCGCCGCCGTGGACCTGCCAGGCGTCGCCGTGCACGCCTTGCGGCTGATCGGCGCGTGACTTGAGGCTGAGATCGAGATGGATGAAGTAAAATGAGCTGCCGATCCAGGCGATGCCGGCCACGACGTGGAGCCACCGGATGATGAGGCTCAGCCACTCGGTGAGCACGGTGTCCACGATCGCCAATCCTTTCTCGTGCGTGCGCCGTCCTCGTTTCGGCCAGGCTGCGGCAGGATGACAGACGCGTGTCGAACGTTGCAAGAGCGATGCCGAACAAATACTGCATGCACATGGTAACGGACGCACAGAGCGCGGGCGGCGCCGAGCAGGCCATGTTCGGAACGAAGATCATGGCGCTTGCCGACCGGCTGGCGCAGTGGTCGGAAGTCCCGGACGGGCTGACCTGCACCTATCTGTCCCCGGCGCATTGTTCCGTCGCCGCCGAAATCCGCGACCTGATGCGCCAGGCCGGCCTCACCGCCGACATCGATGCGATCGCCAATGTCGTCGGGCGTCATGCCGCCGACGATCCGCGCGCGCCGGCGCTGATCCTGGCGTCGCACTACGACACGGTTCGCAACGCCGGAAAATACGATGGCCGGCTCGGCGTCCTGGTTGCGCTGGTCGTGGCCGAGCATCTGCGGCGGCTCGGCCGCAAGCTGCCGTTTCATCTCGACGTGATCGCATTCTCGGAAGAAGAGGGCGTGCGCTTCGCGTCGAGTTTTCTGGGCAGCAGCGCGGTTGCCGGGCGCTTCGATCCGAGCCTGCTCGAGCGGCGCGACGCCGAGGGCGTCACCTTGGCGGCGGCGATGGGCGCGGCCGGGCTGGATCGCGCCGGCATTCCCGCGCTCGCGCGGCCCGGCAAGGCGCTCGCCGGATATCTCGAGGTCCATATCGAGCAGGGTCCGGTCCTGCTGGAGGAAGGGCTGCCGGTCGGGATCGTGAGCGCGATCGCCGGGACCGTGCGCTGCATGGTCACGATCAGCGGCACGGCGGGGCATGCCGGCACCGTGCCCATGGGGCGGCGTCATGACGCCGCGGCGGCGGCGGCCGAGCTCGTGCTCTATGTCGAGCAGCGATGCGCGCAGGCTCCCACGCTCGTCGGTACGGTCGGCCAGCTCGCCGTGCCCAACGGCGCGATCAATATCATTCCGGGCCGCTGCGAGCTGACGCTCGACATTCGCGCCGCCGATGACGCCACTCGGGATGCAGCCGTGCTCGACGTCATGCGGGAGATCGGGCGGATCGCGGAGAAGCGCGGCGTCGTCATCGAGAGCAGGGAAGTGCAGCGGACTGCCGCGGTGCGCTGTTCGCCGCGGTTGCAATCGCTCCTGTCCGATGCGGTGACGCGGGCAGGGGTCGATCCGCGCCATCTCCCCAGTGGTGCCGGCCATGATGCCATGATGTTCGACGGTGTCACCGATACCGCCATGCTGTTCGTGCGCTGCGGAAACGGCGGAGTGAGCCATTCACCGCTCGAGATCATCACCGCCGAGGACGCCGACGTCGCCGCGCGCGTCGTCCTCGATACCGTTCTGCGATTGGCAAAGGCATCATGACGTCGACCAAAGCCATCAGTGATTTCGTCGATCGCGAGTTTGCGCGCGAGAGCGCATTCCTCGCTGAGCTGGTGAAGGTCCCGAGCGATAATCCACCGGGCGATTGCAGGGCGCATGCCCAACGCGCGCGCGAACTGTTGGAGCAGCTCGGCCTGACCGTCGAGGCGCACGAGGTGCCGCGATCGACGGTGGAAGCGGCGGGAATGAAGAGCGTGACCAACCTGATCGTCCGCCACCGGTTCGGCGAGGGTCCGGTCATCGCACTCAACGCCCACGGCGACGTCGTGCCGCCCGGCCTGGGATGGCGCTTCGACCCCTATGGCGCGGTGGTCGAGGACGGTCCGCATGGACCCGTCATGTATGGGCGCGGCGTGGCGGTGTCGAAATCGGACTTCGCCACCTACACCTGGACGCTGCTGGCGCTCAAGGCTGTTGCCGCCGGCGGCGACAAGCTGCAGGGAACGCTCGAGCTCCACTTCACCTACGACGAGGAGGTCGGCGGCATCGTCGGCCCGAAATGGCTGCTCGACGAGAAGTTGACCAGGCCCGCTGCCGCGATCGCCGCCGGGTTCTCCTATGCCATCGTCACCGCGCACGACGGCTGCCTGCATCTCGAGGTGACGGTCACCGGCAAGCAGGCGCATGCCGCCATGCCGGAGACCGGCGTCGACGCGCTTGAGGCGGCCACCGGCATTCTCGCCGCGCTCTATGCGCATCGCTCCGGGCTCGCGCGGATACGTTCCGCGACGCCCGGCATCGTCTCGCCGACGCTGAACGTCGGCCTGATCAAAGGCGGCATCAACACCAACGTGGTCCCCGACCAGGTCGTGTTTCGCATCGACCGCCGCATGATCCCGGAGGAGGATGCGGCGAAGGTGGAAGCCGAGCTGCGGGAGCTGATCACGGCGGCGGCCGGGCGCCATGCGCGTATCAAAGTCGACGTGCATCGGCTGCTGTTGGCGCAGGCACTGCGCCCGCAGCCGGGCACCGACCGGATCGCCGCTGTGATCGAGAAGCACGCCAAGGCGATCCTGGGCGTGGACGTGCCTGTCATGGGCGTGCCGCTTTACACCGACGCCCGCCATTACGCGGATGCCGGCATACCGATCGTGCTCTATGGCGCGGGCCCGCGCTCCATCCTGGAAGCCAACGCCCACAACGCCGACGAGAACCTGCGCCTCAACGACCTGCGCGCCGCAACCAAGATCGTGGCGCTGACGGTCGGCGATCTGCTGCGGCCAGAGTGAATTCCGGCACGGCGCCTCACGCACCGAAGATGTCACTCGGGCGCTAACGTATCGTTCGGCGAGCACATTGCGTTCACTCAATGGACGATATGGACCGAAGGGGTAATTCGGAGAAGTACGATGAACATATTCGCGATCGCCGCCGGCATGATGGCCGTGATCCACCTGGTGGCAGGATGGCAGCGACCGCGTCTGGCCGTGATCGTGTCGGGTATCCTATGGCTGCTCTACGCCGTCTACGAGCGTCTGGTGGCGACCGGCGTCCTGTGCGATGCGGACTGCAACATTCGCGTCGATCTTGTGTTCTTCTTTCCCATATTGGGACTCGCAACCTTCTGCGCCTACCAGTCGTACATGGGGCGACCAGGCCAGACGATGGTCATCGGCACGGTTCTTGGCGTAATCGGCCTGGTTGTTTTCGCGCTGCTGGTGGAGAGCTTTGGCTACGCCGCTCTGTCGGGCGTCGTGATTGCGGCTGCGCTGGCGATCGGCGTCTACGCTGTCAAATCGAAGTTCATGACCAATCGGTCGTGACGCCCACAGCAAACCATCTTGCATTCGTCCCGCTTGCATCCATACGCCTATGGCTGGGCGTTAATGCGTCCACGTCCTGGTTGGGCTATGGCCCGCGCAGGTAGCGAATGATGCCGGAAAAATCGACGCCGCCATCTTCGCTCTCGACGAAGCGCTCATAGACCGCGGCCGCGCCGGCGCCGAGCGGCGTCGTGGCGCGGGTGGCGCGCGCGGCGGATTGCGCCAGCCTCAAGTCCTTGAGCATCATCGCCGCCGTGAAGCCCGCCTGATAATCGCGGTTCGCCGGCGAGGTCGGCACCGGCCCGGGCACCGGGCAATAGCTCGTCATCGACCAGCATTGGCCCGACGACTTCGACGCAATGTCGAACAGCCGCTGCGCATCGAGGCCGAGCTTCTCCGCCAGCAGGAACGCTTCCGAAACCACGATCATCGATGCGCCGAGGATCATGTTGTTGCAG
>Ga0207691_10002181_pt1 | contig 19135 bp, 15 predicted proteins | sample KBSM13metaG_FD_184327 | JGI IMG/M metagenome (GOLD analysis project Ga0207691, IMG submission 184327) | Miscanthus rhizosphere microbial communities from Kellogg Biological Station, Michigan, USA - KBS M1-3 metaG (SPAdes) (version 2) | ecosystem: Host-associated > Plants > Roots > Rhizosphere >... | reverse complement strand
CAGCGTCTTCGGATCGACGGCGGTCACGTTCCCCGAGAACGCGAGCCCCTTGATCAGGACATCGCTCGTGCCGAACGCCAGCTCGGCGCCGCGGGCGCGGACGTGATCCACGTTGGAGATGAACGAGACGGCCTGTGTGGAACCGCTGAGCGTCTTGAACTGCGAGATGATCGCGTCGTGCACGTCGTCCTGGAACAGCGAGAGCTGCACGCTGCCGCGCGAGAACCGGCGCTCGGCGCGGAGCTCGGTGGAGACGACGTTGTCCGGCTTCAGGTTCGGGTCGGGCGACGCGGACGTCGGGCCCGTGGAGACGATCTGATACAGCTCCGCGGCCGTGGCGAACCGATACGCCTTGGCCAGCGCGCCCGTGAACGTCCAATCCTGCGACGCGTGCCAGGACAGCAGGGCCTTCGGCGAGAACTTGGTCCCCGAGACCTCCGGCTGGACGCAGCGTCCGCCGGCGGAGACCAGCGTCCCGTGGCAGTCGGCCTTCGTCGAGCTGACGTTCACGCCGTCGTAGCCGCGCCAGTCCTCGAGGCGGCCGCCGGCGGTGAGCTTGAGGTCGGGCGTGATGTACCACTGGTCCTGCGCCCAGAGCGCCTTCGTCTCCGTCTTGCCGTCGCCCTCGGTGAAGATGCCGGTGCGGCTGCCGCCGTTGGTCCAGTTCGAGATGTTGTACGTCGAGTTCTTGAGCGAGTAGCGCTCGTAGTGCGCGCCCGAGCTGATCGTGTGGCGCGAGAGCTGGCCGGCTGGCTTCCACGTGCTCTTGAGATCGAGCGTGCCCCAGCCCGTGCCGTCGAGTACCGCGACGCGACCGTTGGGCGTGAAGCTCGCCGCTCCGCCGGATGCGACGCCCGCAGGGCTGCGCTGCTGATCGTAGTTGAAGCGGTACGTCGAGCCGATGAGCTCCACGTCCCAGTCCTTCTTTCTGTCGGTGCGGAGCGTGAACGCCTGCGCCGTGTGGCGCTGGTCGATGTTGTACACGCCGCTGGCGAAGCCCGCCTGGTTGCCGAAGGTGGGCTGCCCCTGCGCATTGGTGAGGTACGGATCGATGCCGCTGTTGCCGTCGTTCCGCCAGAGCCCGTAGGTGTACGACGCGCGCAGCGTCGGCGTGATGTCGTACGCCGCCTTGATCTTGCCGTTCGTCATGTGCGTGTTCAGCAGCCCGCTCGCGCCGAGCACGTTCGCCGCGGCGTTGAGCTTGTTCGAGTCGGGGTAAGCACCCGTGGTGCCCGCCGGCGTCGAGCCGCTCGTGACATAGCTGAGTGGCTGGCTGTTGCTCTTCTGGTGGTTCCCGCTCGCCCAGAAGGCGAAGTTGCCGAAGCGGTCACCGACGCTCGCGCCGGTCTGCGACGTCCCGAAGTTGCGCTTCGTGCCGTACAGGTCGAAGCCCTGGACGGCCTGCGTCTGCTGGATCTGTCCCTCGAATTTCTTCGGCAGGCGCGTCGTGATCTCCATGACGGCGCCCATCGAGCTGCCGGAATAGGCGGCCGAGTACGGGCCCATCATCATGTCGATGCGCTCGACCTCGGGGGGCGCAACGAGCCCCCACCGCGGACCGCCCACGGTGTTGTTGTTCGCGATGAGCGCCGTGAGCGGCACGCCGTCGGCGAAGATCAGGCTGCGCGCGCTGGAGCTCGTGCCCCACACGCGCGTGGCGAGCGTGGCCTGCGTGTCGCCGTTGTTGCGCTTCCGGAGGAAGACGCTCGGCAGGTACTTCACCGCATCCTCGGCGTCGACGAGGTTGACCGTCTCCTCGGCGCGGCGCTGCGTGATGCTGACGGTGACGGGAAGGGTGATGAGCTGGATCGGCTTGACGCTGCTCCGGTCCTCACGCTCGGCGGTGACGTTGATGGTCGTGAGCGTCTGCGCGGAGTCGCGGGCAGGGCGTGCCTGCTGAGCGTTCGCGCGACCGGCGAGGAGCAAGAGTACCGCGACGGCTGCGACGTATCTGGCGGACATGGTACGTGAGATCTATGAGGGACCGAACGCCTCTCGCCTCGCCGCTGACGGGAGCGACGACGGGCGGAGCTTCGAACGGTGGCCGATTCGAGCGGCTCGGCCGGATGTGTTGTCGGAATCGCGAGTGGATCGCGTCAGCGCGACGTCATGTCCGATCGGGACACGAGTGCGACGGGACGATCCGATGACGGTCTGCTAGAGCAGCGCCGTGGCGGGAGGGCCGTTCGCGAAGGGGAGGAGCCGATCCGGCTCGGGGCTCGTCGGCCGCGCGGGCTCGATGTCGAGCGGGCGGCTGGGCGTCGCTGCGACGATCGCGACGCGGAGTGTCGTAACGCTGGGCGCCGTCGGCAGCGCGACGGCAGCGGAGCAGTCACCGATGCAGGTGCAGTCGCAGCCGTGGGCGTCTTGGTTGCTGTCGCCCTGATGGGTCGCCGGCTGGTGGTGCATCATCCCGCCAGCATTCGCACCGCCGCCCGCCATCATCGCCCCCATGCCGTGCATGTCGCACCGGAGACTCTCGGCGTTGCCGAAGCCCACCTGACTCAGAAGAGCCAGGAGGACGAGCACACCGCGGAGGCGGAGCAGCAGGGGGGAGGGGCGACGCACGGATTTGGATGCTACGCGGATTTGGGGCCAGAAGAAAGTCAGGTGTTGCCCGCATAATCGGACGGGACACCCCCACAGTTTATTCCCTCGACTGTCGCAACCGCATGTCCGCTCCAGTCAAGGAGTTGGGGCCATGCAGCCGAGTCCGTACGAGCCGCTTCAAAATGCCCGGAGGCACTTACTCGGGGCTTACAGCGGCCCCGCGCGCGCACTGGGTCAGTGCCCCGAATGCCCGCCCATGTTGGGGCGGGACGACATGGCCTGTGGCGCCAACCGGACATACACCGCAAAGCCGGTCGGGGTCGACGAGCCGTAGGTCGGAGCGAGAGACGCCGGCAGGAGGTTGACCGAGCCACGGGCGCCGATGCCGGCGCGAACGGGGCTCGAGCCCCCCAGCTCGACCAGATATCCGGCGGTAATAGCCATCACGTCGAACTCCCCCTCTGGGCCGTTCGGCCCGAGCGCCAGATCCTCGTGGTCCTTTCGCACGTACTCGGCGCGGGCGAACAGGTTGTGAATGCCCTGGAGCTGGAGGCTCGACTCGGCGAGGTAGCTCGGCTCCACGTGCTCCGAGAACTCGTGCTGGTTCGCCCCGAACACGAGCGCCGTGGTGAGCTGCGCGCCGGAAGGGAATGTGTGGGCGCTCAGAACCGACATCGCCGCGCGGCGCATCGACTCGTTGGGGGCAGCGGCGTCGGGGCTTTTGAAGTATGCCCACGACCCCGAGAGGCTCCAGTTGGCCGACGGGTTCCAGCTGAGGCGCGCCGCGTACGAGTCGAGCGAGCGGCCCTCGTAATCGAAGTTGGTGCGCTTCTCGTCCGGCTCGCGCCCGTTGAAGATCGAACCTTCCAGGCGCAGCGATCGGGTGAACACTCCTGCCGTGAGGACGCCGAAGGTGACGTGCGAGGCATCCTGCCAGTGGTGCACGATCGGCGCGAGCGGATCGCTCATCGCCGAGGGTCGGTGCGGGAAGGCGACAGGACCGATCGCCGGCTCGCCGACTGGGGCTGCGTAGAGCGAGACGCCCACACGATCGGTGACCGCGCGCTCGGCCACCATGGCGAGCTCCATGACCAAGTCGTGCGGGTGCTGGCGGTCGTACAGGGGCTGGCCCTTGTAGGTCTCTCCCGTCTGCAGGAGCAACGGATACCCTTTGCTCCCGAGCGTCCACGGCTCGGCGCTCCCCATCGCGCGGAACTGCAGCTTGCTGCTCGCCGTCTGTCGCGTCGCCATGAGCATCGCCCAGTTGAGGCTCGCCAGATGATCGAGCCCGCGCGGGCCATTCTGCTTGTCGTACATCCCGAACACGACGCCGTGCGTCATGAAGATCCAGTCGCCGGCGCGCGCGTGGATGGCGCGCATCGGTGCGGCATCCGGCAGCCATGAGGTTCCCGATCCCGTACGCTCCATCGGGATCCCGAGGGGGCTGGAAATCTCCATCGGTCGCTTCGCCGACGTGTCCGCCTCCATCTGGTGATCCATGCGCGCCATGTCGTGGTCCTGCGCCTGCGCCGACCCCACCAGCACGAAGGACGCGGCAACTACGAGTGCGACCGACGAGCGCCAGCGCCGGCGCGAGCGAGAAGAAACAATGCGGATCGGCATGCCCTCGAAATGTAGACACGGGACGACACATTCTGCGTCGGCGGCGCATCGCGAGGTTCGCGCCGAGCGCGCCAATCGCGGCTCACGGCTGTGGATCCCTGCGGAACGACCGCGTCACTCATGCGTGCCAATCATGTGAATTACGGCACACAAATGGCGTCACCTTCCCGTCGGCCCGGCTTGGTTGGCCGGCCGCTGGTGATGAGCCAGCATACCATCATTTCGGGGAGGCGATTCGCATGAAGTACGAGAAACCCGCTGTTCAGCGCTTCGGAACGGTCCGCGAGATCACGCTCGGCGGCGGCCCAAACCTGGCCGGCGACGCGACGAACCAGTATCACCGCTCTTAATTCTCGCACGTCCTTGAAGCACACGGACGCGCGGGGCTGATGCCTACCGCGCGTCCGTGATCCACCACCTGCCGTCTCTCGCTCGTCAACGCGGGACGCGGTGTCGTTCTCCCTTGGTACGTCGCCTTGGAGGGATGGCAGCGTGGTGTGGTCGCCACGGATTGTGATGTGGACAGAACACACGTCCCCACTCCTTGGCAGGACGCAACTCCAACAGAGACTTGCGTCCGCTACCCTACCAGAGTCTCGACGGGGATATCCATCTGTTCCGCCGAGCGACGCGGTGTCGCAATTAGCGACAGTGATGCCGTCTCCTCGCCGACGCGGAATCGCGCGACGTGAGTCTGGGTCACCTCGACGAGATGATTGAGGTGCTCCGCCGCCTGGACGATCGAGCTCGTTCCCGACGCCGTCCCTCGCGTCACGTTCGAGATGCGCTCGATCGTCTCGCTGATCTGCGCGCTCGTTGCGGCGTGTTCTTCCCCAGCAGCCGCAACCTGACGGATGCGATCGAGCACCTGGTCGGAGCTGGCGATGATCGACGCGAGCGCCGCGTGCGCGTGTGAGACCAACTCGCTGCCACTGCGCACCTGGCCGGTCACGTCCTCCATCGTGTTCACCACGTGGCGCGTCTCCTTCTGGATCCGCGTCACCATGGCGGCGATGTCGCGCGTCGCCTTGGCGGTGGACTCGGCCAGCTTGCGCACCTCTTCCGCCACGACGCCGAAGCCGAGACCGTGCTCTCCGGCGCGCGCCGCCTCGATCGCCGCGTTCAAGGCGAGGAGCTCGGACTGGCTCGCGATGGCGTCGATCGTGTTCGTGATCTCGCTGATCGCGGCACTGCTCGCGCCGAGTTGCTCGACCGCCGTGGAGGAGTTGCGCACGACGTCGACGATGCGCTGCATGCCGGCCGCCGTATCCTCCGCGACGCGACCACCGCGCTGTGCCGCCTCACCTGACTGCGTGGCAATCTCGGCCGCGACCGCGAGGTGGCGCGCCGTCTCCGCCGCCGTTGCACTCAACTGCTCCGCAGCGGAAGCCACCTCGAGGGCTTGAACCGTCTGCTCCTCGGCGCCGACCGCGAGCGCCTCGGTGCTCGCATGGATCTCCTGGCTCGCCGCGACGGTCGCGTGCAGTGCGTCGTTCACCTGCGCGACCATCGCACGGATGTCGGCCACCACCGTGTTGAAGCCGCGACAGAGCTGGCCGATCTCGTCGTCGTTCCGCACGGGCAGCTCCACCGTGAGATCGCCCGTAGACAGCTTGTCCATGCTGCGCAGGACTTCGCTCACGCTCTGCTCGAGGTACTCCTTCTCGGCGCGCAGCGCCTCGCGCCGCGCCTCCTGCCGGCGCAACCATTCGCGCACGGCGGCGACAGCCGCCGCGATCAGCAGCAGACGGAACCACCACGTCTTCCAGAAGGGAGGCGTGATCTGCAGGCGGATCGAGGCGCCATGCTCGTTCCACACGCCGTCGTTGTTCGACGCCTTCACGTGGAAGGTGTAGCTGCCCGGCGCCAGGTTCGTGTACGACGCGGTGCGCTGACTACCGACGTGCTGCCACTGCGAGTCGAATCCGTCGAGCTTGTACGCGTACTGGTTCTGCTCCGCCGCCGTGTAGTCCAGCGCGGCGAACTCGAACGTCATCACGGATTGCTTGTAGGAGAGCACGACGCGCTCGCTCTGCGCGATGTGCTTCGCCAACGGCGAGCCCTCCGCGCCGATCGGCACTTCGCGGTTGAACAGCTGGAAGCCGGTGAGCACGACGGGCGGCCGCCGGTCGTTGCGCCGGATCTCGGCCGGCCGCACGACGTTGAAGCCGTTGTTCCCGCCGAAGAACAGCGTGCCGTCGCGCGCCGCGAAGTAGGCGTGGCCGTTGTACTCGTTCCCCTGCAGGCCGTCCGCGGTGGTGTAGCGCTTCACGCGCTTGCCGGCCACGTCGAAGCGCACGATGCCACGGTCGGTGCTGATCCACAGCATGCCGGAGGCGTCGAGCGCGAGGCCGGCGATGTATCCGCTCGGAAGTCCATCCGCCTCGCCGAAGTGCGTGAGCACCTTCGACGCGCGGTCGTAGCGATCGAGTCCCGTCGCGGTGCCGATCCAGACGACGCCGTTGTTGCCTTCGATCGCGGCGCGCACGGTGTTTCCACTCAGGCTGGACGAGTCGGCGGCGAGACTCTGGTGCAGCGTGACGTTCCCCGACGTGATGTCGTAGTCGGCGAGGCCGGAGCCCTCCGTGCCGATGAGCAGATGCCGCCCGTCGGGCGAGCCTCCGATCACACGAACGGCCACGGACGTCTCGGTGCGCGGCACGCGTCCGACGAGCTGCTCCGGCGAGAGGACCGACTCGAAGCGCTGGCGCGCCCGATCGAAGCGATACACGCCGTGCTTCTGCGTGCCGGCCCACAGCGTACCGCTCTCGTCCACGTGCAGCGCGAACACGTTGTCGTCACCGAGTCCGGCGTTCTTCGACGTGAACGCGGTAAACGATTTCGACGCCCGGTCGAAGCGGCTCACGCCTCCTGCCCACGAGCCGATCCACGTGACGCCGTCGTGGTCCTGCACCACGTCGAGCACCGCGTCGGAGTTCAGGTTCGAGGTGTGTGTGGTGTAGTGCGCGAACCTGCCGGTCGACGCGTCGAACTCGTTCAACCCGCCGCCGTCTGTCGCCACCCAGTAGGCACCGGCGCGACTCTCCGCGAATGCACGGACCGTGTTGAAGCCGAGGCTCGCCGGATCGCCCGCCACGGCGTGGTAGTGGCGGATGGCGCCGCTGTTCGGCGTCGAGACGTTCACACCGCCCGTGAAGGTGCCGACCCACAGCGTGCCCGCGGCATCCTCGTGCACCGCCCACACCGACGGGCTGTTGAGCGACGCGGGGTTCATCGGGTCGGAGCGGTAGTGCCGGAAGCTGTTTCCGACGAAGTCGAGGTAGTCGAGCCCGAAGTTCTCCGTTCCGATCCAGAGGCCGCGCTTTCCCGCCGGCGCGATGCTGACGACGCGGTTCGCGCCGAGGCTGCGCGCGTTCGCATCGTCGTGCTGGTACCGCGTGATCTCGCCGGTCTCGGGGTTCAGCTGCGCCAGGCCGCCGTTCCACGTGCCGATCCACAGTGAGCCCGACGCATCCTCGACGATGCTTCTGACGTCGTCGTCGGGCAGCGAGCGGGGATCCTGAGCGTTGTGGACGTAGCGGCGTGTCGTGCCATTCGACGGATCGAGAACGACGAGGCCGCGCGTCTGCGTCCCGATCCAGAGTTGTCCGCGGCGGTCGGTGTGCAGCGCGAGGATCGGCACGCCGCGAAGGGAGCCGCCGGCGGCGCCGTCCAGCAGCGTCGCCGCACCGGTCGCGCGGTCGAAGCGATACAGACCGTCGTCCGCCGCGATCCAGAGCCCGCCGCGGCCTTCGTCGGCAATGCCGTGGACGGCGCGCTCACCACTCCCGATCGTGTAGTTGATGAACGCGTCCTGACTCGCGTCGTACCGGCTGAGGCCCGCGTTGGTGCCCACCCACATCGTGTCGCCGGGGTCGGCGTGCAGGACGTGGATCGTCCCATCGGCGATGCTGTGCGGATCGCTGCGCCGATGCCGATAGCTGTGAATGACGTAGCCGTCGTACCGGTCGAGCCCCTTGTCGGTGCCGAACCAGAGGAACCCGGTCCGGTCCTGGAAGATGCTCTGGACGTAGGAGCTCGAGAGGCCGGCGTCGGGGGTGAGCTGGCGGAAGCGAAGCTCCTGCGCACGCGCGGGCACGACCGCGAACAGCGAGAGCGCTGCACCGAGCAGCACTGCCCGAGCGCGGCGGGCGTTCGACGCGCCATGAGATGGCTCTATGAGGCGACGTCTTGTCACGTGCGTTTCCCCGGGATCCAAGCGGCGATCAAGGGAGACTGTCGCGCTCGGAGAGAGTAACGCGGGGCGTCAGGGCCAGACGGGAACGTCGGGACCCCAGCCGTCCTGATATCGGCCGAACACACGCCCGCACTGCGGGCACGACACGCTGTTCGGCCAGAGGTCGACCGGCTCGCGCTGCACGCGTCGGTTGTACCGGCGCGCGAGCACCCATGCGACGGCGCCGATGATCAGTGCGCCGGCCGACGCACCCCGGAGTGCCTGCTGGGGGAGAACCACGCCGGCGACGACGCCGAGCACGATCCCGACCAGTACGCACTTGCCGATCTGCAGCGGCTTGCGGGCGAGATCCGCGACGAACATCACCTCGATGTCCTTGCCCGCGACCGTGGCCCCGCAGCCGGGGCAGATGAGAGATGTCGGACCGGACGAACGCGAGGCGCTCGACGCCGTCGAGACGGATTCCTGGCGCACCATGGCTGGTAGCTGGGAGTGCCGGACGGCTTCGGCGCCGGTCCGGGAGCGACGCTCGCATGCGCGCGCTGTCGCCGCTGACTCGTCAGACCAGCGGGGAGGGCGGACCGAGTGCGGGAGGGAGGGCGTGCGCGACGGGAGCGTCGTGGCGACGCGTTGCCGTCGGCACTTCGACGCGGCTGCCGACCGTGACGGACGCGATCTCGACGACGCCCTCCGTCACGAGCACGTCGGCCATGCGGCGGCCGCCACCCCCACAGACATTGGAGCACTCGCGCGCCACCGCGCGGGCGGGCGGAGTGGAGTCGGAGTCCGGCGCTTCGCGCGCGCTGACCACGCGCGTGCGGTCCGGGACGGCGCGCAGCGCGTGGGACCGATCGAGGGGCGCGCTCGCGCGCGATCCCGCGGGCGTCGCGATCATGCCTGCGACCCAGATCCCGATCAGCGCCGAAAGCGCGCGGCCCCACCAGTCGCGTCTCACGCCGACGAAGGTTACGCATCGTCCGCGAACGCGCCAGCGCGAAGGTGCAGATCCCTCGACTCGCTCCGCTCGTTCGGGATGACAGAGCCCGCAGCCCCGCAGCCCCGCTCCGCTCAGCCCCGCACCGCGCGCTACCGACTGTGCTTGTACATCAGGTCGATGATCTCGTCGTACATCGGCTCCGCGTCGTCCGGCCCCGATCGGATCGCCGCTGATGCACAGTGGCGCAGGTGGTTCCGCATCAACTCTCGTCCCACCGACCGCAGCGCCTCGTGCACGGAGGAGATCTGGGTCAGGATCTCGGCGCAGTAGCGGTCCTCGTCGACCATCTTCTGCAGCCCGCGCACCTGTCCCTCGATGCGGCGCAGCCGCTTCACGTTGCGCGCCTTCGCGTCCGGATCGACGGCGACCGCCCTGCGCTCGCCCGACGCGTCGCCCGGCATGGCGCAGCCACATTGCAGCACCGTGAGCGGGGAGGAAGACGCATCGGGCGGGGCGTCGTGGCGCGACGACGCGGCGTCATGTGCCTTGCTCGAGTGCGGCATGGGATCCGTATCCTGAGTGTGGTGACGGCGGCTCATGCGAGCCGCGCGCGACGGAGTCGGAGACTGTTCGCCACGACGCTCACGGAGCTGAACGCCATGGCCGCGCTGGCGATGACGGGGCTGAGCAGAAGACCGAAGGCGGGATAGAGGACGCCCGCCGCGACCGGAATGCCGACGACGTTGTAGACGAAGGCCCAGAACAGGTTCTGCTTCATCGTGCGCATCGTGCGGCGCGACAGTGCGATCGCCTGCGTCACGCTGCGCAGGTCGCCGCGCATCAACACCACGTCCGCCGCCTCGGCGGCGATGTCGGTGCCGGTGCCGATCGCGATGCCGACGTCGCTCTGCGCGATGGCCGCGCTGTCGTTGACACCGTCGCCGACCATGGCGACGACGCGGCCTTCCTCCTGCAGCTGCCGAATGGCGTCGACCTTGCCCTCGGGCAGCACGCCGGCGATGACGTGCCCGATCCCGGCTTCGCGCGCCACGGCGTCGGCGGTGCGCTGCGTATCGCCCGTGAGCATGACGACATCGATGCCGCGCCCACGCAGCGTCGCGATCGCGTCGCGCGACGTCGCCTTGATCGGATCGGCGACGGCAAGCAGGCCGGCCAACACACCGTCGATTGCGACATAGATCGGCGTCCTCGCCTGTTCGGCGAGTCGCATCGCATCGTCGCGCAGCAGCGAGACGTCGATCGTGCGCTCGGCGAGCAGCGACTCGTTGCCGACGAGCACCTCGTGACCGGCTACGGTCGCGACGGCGCCGCGCCCCGTCACCGATTGGAAATGCTCGGCCGGAGTGAGCGCGAGTCCGCGGTCGCGTGCGTGGCGCACGATCGCGTCGGCGAGCGGATGCTCACTCGAGGATTCGAGCGACGCGACGAGGGTGAGCAGCTCGTCGTCCGTGCGCGATGCATTCGGCGCGCGCACGACGTCCGTCACCGTGGGGCGTCCTTCGGTCACCGTGCCCGTCTTGTCGAGCACCACCGTGTCGATCGCACCGGCGCGCTGCAGCGCTTCGCCTCCCTTGATCAACACTCCCGCCGAAGCACCGCGCCCCGTGGCCACCATCACGGCGGTCGGCACGGCGAGCCCCATCGCGCAGGGGCAGGCGATGATCAGCACGGCGACGGCGGCGGCGAAGGCTCGCACCACGGGAGCCGAACCCCCGGAAAGATCCGCCGCGACGAACCACACCACGAACGTCGTCACGGCGATCGACACGACGACCGGAACGAACACGCCGCTGATCCGGTCGGCGAGGTTCTGGATCGGAGCGCGCGAGCCCTGCGCGTCGCGCATGAGACGGACGATCTGTGCGAGGACGCTGTCGGCGCCGAGTGTCGTCGCGCGGTAGCGCAGTGCACCGGTGCGATTGATCGTGCCGCCGATCACCCGATCGCCGGCCTTCTTCGCGACAGGCGCCGACTCTCCCGTGAGCATCGACTCGTCCACCGCGCTCTCGCCGGAGAGGACTTCTCCGTCCGTCGGCAGACGCTCGCCCGGCCGGACGACGACCACGTCGTTCTGCCGCACGTCGGCGACGGGCACGTCGATTTCCTGCGCGGCGGCTCCCTCACCTCGCACGACGCGCGCCGTCGGCGGTTGCAGGCTGGCCAGCGCGCGCAGTGCGGCCGACGTCGCCCGCTTCGCGCGCGCCTCGAAGGCATTGCCGGTGAGGATGAGCGCGATGATGATGATCACCGCCTCGTAGTACACGTCGGGCGCGACGCCGCGACTCACGAAGAAGCCGGGCGCGATCGTCGCGATGAGCGAATAGACGAACGCGGCACCCGTTCCCACGGCGATCAGCGTGTTCATGTCCGCCGAGTGATGGCGGAAGGCAATCCAGGCGCGCGTATAGAAGTGGCGTCCCGCCCATCCCATCACCGCGATGGTGAGCACGAGGAGCGCGACGTTCATGACGCGCATCGGCACGACGGACATCAGCGCCATCGGCGCGAACATGGCCAGCGCGCCGGCGACGCCGCTCACGATCGCCTTGCGGCGCAGCTCGACGAACTCGTGCTGCTGCGCCTCGTCGCGCGCCTGCTGCTCGTCGAACGCACTCTGCTCGGCAGGCGGCAGCTCGGCGCCGTAACCAGTCGCGCGGACCGCTTCGATGAGCTGCTCCGGCGACGTCGCGTTCGGCAGGTAGCGAACGGTGGCGTCGTGCATCATCAGATTGACGCCCGCGTCCACGACGCCCGCCTGCTTCTGGAGCGTGCGCTGGATGCGCGCCTGGCAGGCGGCGCACGTCATCCCCGATACCGTGAGGCGGACTGTCCGCTCGCCGGCGACGGGAGGCGCCGCGGCGGCGTTCTCCTGTGTCGGCTCCGGTTCCTGCATCACCTTCAGCGTGCGCGTCATCGCAATCTCCTCGTCACTCCGCGACGACGGCGCCGTGGAGCATCGACATGCCGCAGGTGAACTCGTACCGGCCGGGTGTGGGGGGCGTGATGTCTACTGCCGTCGGTCGATCGGGCGGAAGGAACTTCCGGATCCCGAAGGAAGGGAAGACCACCTCCTCCGAGCAGGGCGACGTCTCCTGGCGATCGAAGACGAGGCGCACCGGCTTGCCGGCGGGCACGCGCACGGTGGCCGGCTCGTACCCGCCGCGCACGACGATGCGCACCTCGGCGGGCCCGGCCCCCGTGCCCGGCACCGCCACGCCCGCCACAGCGTGCCGCGGCGCGACGAAGAAGTACCAGTTCACCCACGCGATCACGCCGAGCCCGGCGACGACGACCATCCAATCAGTAACAGACATCGAGACCTCCGTTCGGCGGGCCGGTTCATACCCCGCGAAGGAAGTCTAATATACCCCCTCCCCCTATTTCAATGAGCAATTGGCGGGGCGAACTACGGAACGCGGATTTTGAACGACGATCACGCGGAAAGGGCAGGATCGCTCCGATTTGGTGGAGAGATCTTCCACCGGACCATTCAATGATTTGGGGTTGTGGATGGACATGACGGTGAGCCTGTGCGTGGAACTCGATCCGGAGAGCAGCAGATCCTGCCGTTTCAGACCTGATCGCCGTCAGATCCGCGTTCCGTAGTTGATCAGCAATAGAGGCGTTGATCAGCGCTACAGGGCCCGTACAAGCACCAACGGAGAACATCTCCCGAATCGTCGAAACGTCGGCCGTCCTCGGTCGTTTCCCGAGTGACAATGCTAAGCCGAACTGAACTGTTTCCCGTGACGGAAGTCGTCGCCCACCGTCGCCCGAGCCGCATCTCGCAGCAGCTCGCCGCCCAGGGCCGAATCAGCCTATCCGAAGTACTCTCGGCGCTCTCGTGCGCACTCGACCTTACCGAGGGCGCGCCGGCCGGACACTCCATGCGCACCTGCCTGATCGGGATGCGCATCGCCGAGACGATCGGGCTCGACCCCGACCAGCGCTCGGCGCTCTACTACGCGTTGCTCCTCAAGGACGCCGGCTGCTCGAGCAATGCGGGGCGCATCGCATCGCTGTTCGCGGCCGACGACCACGCGATCAAGCCGCGGATGAAGAGCGTGGACTGGCACGCGCGCCTCAAGCTCGCCATGGAGACGGCACGCGCCGTCGCGCCTGGCCGGCCTCTTCGCGAGCGGGTGCGGCAGTTCGTCACCGTCGCGCGCACGGAGGACGTGACGCGCGACCTGATCAGGATCCGCTGCGACCGCGGCGCGTCGATCGCGTTCCAGCTCGGCTTTCCCGAGGAGACGGCGCGCGCCATCCGGTCGCTCGACGAGCACTGGTGTGGCCGCGGTTACGCCGAGGGGCTCGCCGAGGAGCGCATCCCGCTCCTCGCGCGCATCGCGAATCTCGCGCAGACGGTCGAGGTGTTCCACGATCGCGGCGGCGTCGAAGCGGCGCATCGCGTCGTGCGCGAGCGGAGCGGCCGCTGGTTCGATCCGACGCTCGCGCGAATCGTGCTCGCCTGGCGCGCCGATGATCCCTGGTGGGACCTACTTCGCGGCGACGTCGGCGGTGCCGTGGTCGCCGCCGAGCCCGCGGATCGCGTGATGGAAGTGGACGACGAGGGGCTCGACGGTGTGGCGCGCGCCTTCGCCGACATCATCGACGCCAAGTCTCCCTTCACCTTCCGGCACTCCACGCGCGTGGCGACGATCGCGCGCAGAGTGGCCGAGCGCTGCGGGCTCGACGCCGCCGAGCAGCGGCGCATCTATCGCGCTGGTCTCCTGCACGACATCGGCAAGCTGGGCATCTCGAGCCGGATCCTCGACAAGGACGGCGCGATGACGGACGAGGAGCGCGCGCAGATGGAGCGGCATCCGCAGTACACGCTCGACATCCTCGAGCGCGTCTCGGCATTCCGCGGCTTCGCGCGCACCGCGGCGCTGCACCACGAGCGGCTCGACGGCAGCGGGTATCCGTTCCACTACGACGGCGAAGAGCTCGACCTCTCGGCGCGCATCCTGTGCGTCGTCGACATCTACGACGCGATCAGCTCGGACCGGCCATATCGGAAGGCGATGGTGCCCGCCGTGATCACGTCGATCCTCGAGCGCGACCGCGGCACGCGGCTCTGCCCGATCGCGCTCGACGCGCTGCACGCGGTGCGAGAGGAGATGCAGTCGCAGACGGACGCGTCGTTGTGATCGCAGGTCCGCCATTGTGATCGCTCCTCCCTGCGGCGCTTCGCACCTCCGGTCGGAGTTCCGCGTGTCTGGCATCGTGCGGAGTTTGGCAGTTCCAGCTACAAAATCCGATCGGAAACGATGCAAACCATTCGGGTCCTGGATGTGTATATACAGATAGAAGCACATCACGAGGACCCGACGGATGAATTTCGCCAGAGCACTAGACGACATCGCCGAACACGGCGTGACTGAAAACCACGAACGCGCTGCGCTCGCGCGCGACACGATCTACATGCCATCCGAGCTCGCCGCGCGGCTGCTGTCGCGCGATGCGTACCGCGATCACGAGCCGCACTTCCGCGAGCGGCTCGTGTGGGACGCTACGGTGCTGGGTGGAGGTCGTCGATAGCCGGTCCGTTGAGCACCTTGCCGTACGGGTCGAAGCGCGATCCGTGGCAGGGACAATCCCAGCTCTTCTCGGCCGTGTTCCAATCCACGATGCATTTCACATGTGTGCACGCCGCCGAACGCTCGTGCACACGTCCCGCATCGTCCTTGTAGACCGCGATCTTGTGCGCCCCGCGCCGAATGACGCGGCCCTCGCCGGCGGGGATCGACGCGACGTCGTCCACCTGACCGGGCGTCACGTAGTCGCCGAACTGAAGCGCGACGTCTGCGTTCTCCTTCGCCAGCGTGCGGAGCTCGCGCCCGTGCAGCGTGATGCGCTTCGGGTCGAACTCCTCCCCCCACGGATGCACCCGCCCCTCGAGCAGCGTGGGTAGCAGCAGGCCGGCGATCGTGCCGTGCGTCATCCCCATCCCGGAGTCGCCGGTCGCGAGCCAGACGTGCTCCGCACCGTCGGGATTCTTGCCGATGAACGCGAGATAGTCGTTCGTCTCGAGCACCTGGCCCGACCACTGCGCGAGCCGCTCGCCCGCGACGGTGAATCGCGCCCGCGTCCACTCCTCCAGGCAACTGAAGCGCTCGCCAGCGTCGTCCTCATGCGCCGTCTTGTGGTCCTCGCCGCCGACGATGAGCGCGTCGCGCGTGTCGTCGAGCGGTTGCAGGCGCACGTAGTGATACGGGTCGGGCGTGTCCCAGTAGAGCGCGTCCACGATCGCGCCCTTCGGCACGGCGAACGCGACGACGAAGGTGCGATAGGGGGCCATCTTCGTGTGCGTCTCGACCATGTCGCTGATCGGACTGTTGGTGCACACGACGACGTCGTCCGCCGCCACCGTCTTCCCCGTCGTCATCGTCACCATCGCGGGAAAGCCGCCCTCGATCTTCTCCACACGCGTGCCGCCGAAGATGCGACCACCGCGCGCCTCGATCGCGCCGGCGAGGCCGGCGAGGTACTTGAGGATGTGAAAGCGTCCCTGACGGGGAAAGCGGAGCGCCGGCCCGACGTTCAGCTCGCGATCCGGGATGCGGTCGACGCGTGAGACGTTGAGTCCAGCGCGCCGCGCCGCCTCGAGCTCGTCGTCGAGCAGCTGCGGTGGATCGCCGCCGCCGAGAAAGAGGAAGCCGTCGAGCCGCGCGAAATCGCAGTCGATCTTCTCGCTCGCGACTGCTTCCTCGATGAAGTCGATCGCGGCCGAGTGTGCCGCGGCGCAGATCGTCGCGGACTCGGGTCCGCGTGCCTTCTCGAGCGTGCTGTAGCGGTCGTCGAGCGCATTGGTGAGATGCGCCGTGGTGCGGCCGGACTCACCGCTGCCGATCTGCTCCTTCTCCACGACGATGACGCGCTTTCCCGCCCGCGCGAGGGCGTAGGCGACGCTCAGGCCGGCGATCCCCGCGCCGACGATGCAGACGTCGGTCGTGAGATCCTCATCCAGCTTCGGTCGATCGGGGACGGCGAAGGTGTCGTGCCAGATGGAGTGCGTCGGCATAAGCGGAGATGCGGAGGTGCGGGGATGCGGCGATGCGGAAGTGTGGCTGCATATCGAAAAAGCCGTGCTCCGCTGGCGGCGAAGTGACGAGCGCGGCATGTTGCCGGCGATGTCGGTTCCCCTCCTCCTGGCCGTGTTCACGACCGGCCTCGCCCTCGGTGTCATCGTCGCGCTCGCCATCTCGCTCCTGCTCGGCCGTCTGCGCCGAGCCGATCGCGATGACGCGACCGGTCGGCTGGCTGAGCTGCTTGCCCCGCTTCGCGTCGAGCTCGAGCGCTACGACGCGCGGCTCACCGCGTTCGATCGCGAGCGCGCGACCCAGTTCGGCGCCCTCGCCACGCGGCTCGACCTCGTCGCGGCGGCGAGCGACGGGCTGCGCGACCAGACCCAGCAGCTCGCGTCGGCACTCCGCTCACCGAACGTGCGTGGACGGTGGGGCGAAGTGCAGCTCCGGCGTGTCGTCGAGCTTGCCGGCATGGTGGAGCACTGCGACTTCGACGTGCAGGTCGCGACGGTTGCGGACGATGGCGAGGGCGACGCGCGACGCATGCGTCCCGACATGGTCGTGCGGCTCCCGGGCGGCCGCTGCGTCATCGTCGACGCGAAGGCGCCGCTGCTCGCCTACCTGGATGCCGCCGCGGCGACCGACGACCGCGAGCGGGCGCGGCTGCTGCGGGCGCACGCGGGACATCTGCGCATGCACGTCGAGCTCCTCGGCCGGAAGGCGTACTGGGAGCAGCTCGGCGCGGGCACGACGCCGGAGTTCGTGGTGCTCTTTCTACCCGGTGAAGCGTTCTTCGCGGCAGCGCTCGAGCACGATCCCGCGCTGCTCGACGAGAGCGCGGCGCGCGGCGTCATCCTCGCCACGCCGACGACGCTCATCGCGCTGCTCCGCGCCGTCGCGTTCGGATGGCGAGAGGCGCGCATGGCCGAGAGCGCGCGGGAGATCAGCACGCTGGGCGCGACGCTGTACGAGCGATTGGCGACGCTCGGGTCGCACATGTCGGAGGTGGGTGCGTCGCTCGACCGCGCGGTGTCGAGCTACAACCGGGCGGTCGGCTCGCTGGAGGGACGCGTGCTGGTGACGGCGCGGCGCTTCCGCGAGCTCGGTGCAGCGGCGGACCGTACGGAGCTCGAGCCGCTCACACCGATCGATACGCGGACGCGTGGCGTGCAGGCGCCGGAGCTGACCCAGGCCGCGACGGAGTGAGTCGCGCGTCCTTCCACTCGCGACAGAGATCAATCGCTGCGTCGCGCCAGTCCGGAAAGGAGAACGCGAAGCCACTCTCGAGCAGGCGAGTCGGGACTACGCGCCGGCTCTTGAGGATCAACTCGGTCTCCGTGCGCATGAACAGCGCGCCGATCTCGAGCATCAGCCGGTTCGCGGGAAGACCGATCGGCACGCCGGCGGCTTCGCGCAGCAGCTGCATGAACTCCCGATTCGGCAGCGGATTGGGCGCGCAGACATTCACGACGCCGTCCAACTCGTCGTGATCGATCAGCCATCGCACCGCGCGGACGAAGTCGACGTGGTGAATCCATGAGATGAACTGCCGGCCGTCGCCGGCGACGCCACCGAGCCCGCGCCGCACGAGACCGAGCAGCGTGTCGAAGATGCCTCCGCGATCGGGGCTCATGGTCATGGCCGATCGAAGGACGACCTTACGCGTCAGCGGCGTCGCGGCTTCGTCGAGCGCGCGCTCCCACGCGCGCGCCACCTCGATGCTGAATCGCCAGCTGCTCGGCGCGGACAGCTCGTTCCCACCAACGACGCCGGTGGCCTCGTCGTTGGGCGCGTCGTAGCGATGCGCGTAGATCGTGGCGGTGCTCGCCTGGAGCCAGACGCGCGGCGGACGCTTCGCCTGCGCGATCGCCTCTCCGACCACGCGCGTCGACAGGACGCGCGACTCGAGCATCTCGCGGCGATTCGCTGATGTGTAGCGGCAGTTGACGCTGCGGCCGGCGAGGTTGATGACGACGTCGCAGCCGTCGATCTCACTTGTCCAGCCGGCCACGGTGGCGCCGTCCCACGCTACTTCGCGCCACGGGCGAGTCCGCGGAGCGCGGCTCAGCACGACGACGTCGTGTCCCTCGTCGTGAAAGGTGCGAGCGAGGAGAGATCCTACCTGTCCGGTACCGCCGGGGATGACGATGCGCATGATCAGTCTGCCGCGCTCGTCAGCTGCAACGATTCGTAGGGTCGGCCGCTCATTCGAGTACTCGCGGCTGACGCGATCTTCGCCAGCCATGAACGATCGCCATGCAGGTGATGATCAATGGAAAGAGCGCGTACACAAGAAGGAAGACCTGCAGCTCGATGCCGTCCCAGAAGGGATTGTCAACGTAGTACACGATCAGGATGGCGCCCGCGCACAACAGGACCCATGTGAATCCGCCGACACCAATGAGCCGATGGCCTGGTTCACGGCCGCTCTGCTTCAGCCATCGGACTATGAGCCACGCGAGCGCGAGGGCGAGGAGAGTCCACGCCAGCAACGCACCCGGTGTGAAACCGATACCCGCAAACGTCACGAGCCAGAACCATCCGAAGGAGAACATCCAGGCGATGCCAGCCAGCCAGCGACAGGCGCGTGAATCGCCTCGCATCCTGAGCTCCTTTGAAAAGTGGCGGTTCATCTGCGGTCATCGGCGCGGATCAGATGAATCGGTCCTGCCATTCCGGACGCGGCATCAGGCACTGCTCACGGCGGCCGAACACGCGATATCGGTTGCGCGCGACGAAGTCGTAAACGCGATCCAGCAGCACCGTCGGCAGGAC
>Ga0207691_10002179_pt1 | contig 19142 bp, 11 predicted proteins | sample KBSM13metaG_FD_184327 | JGI IMG/M metagenome (GOLD analysis project Ga0207691, IMG submission 184327) | Miscanthus rhizosphere microbial communities from Kellogg Biological Station, Michigan, USA - KBS M1-3 metaG (SPAdes) (version 2) | ecosystem: Host-associated > Plants > Roots > Rhizosphere >... | reverse complement strand
CGAGCCCACGCTTGCCGAGCTCCGCAGGCAAGTCTTTGTCAAACACAAGCCGACCGAAGTCAATCTCGAATACTTCGTTTGTGACCCGACCAGCACCTCCCAAGGGAATGTCTTGGGAGCGAATCGCAAGTTTAACAGAGTCGAACGCAGCTCTCGTGATAGCGACCGTAACCGCATCAGGCTTGTCGTAGTCGACCTTTACTCTTTCTCCTTTGCTGAGCCACGGTTCCTGCGCGGTAACTTTCAGAACAAGCAGCAAGATCAGAGCGGCAGATGACGCGCCCGGGGAGATACAGTTCCTGACGTGACGCATATTCCATCTCCTTAGCTTCAGCGCATGTTGCAAGTAGCCGTCAGTACTATACTCTCATATAGCCAAAGCCCCTTACTACATAATATGTATTATCAGACGCATAGAATATAGAGTAGCAAAAGCGTGGGATCGCGGTGTTCGGGTTTCCCTTTTAAGGATTCTTGAGTTAGCAAGTGCTTAAGGCTTAAAGCCCGTGAGGTATTCGTTGACTCCCTGAGCAGCACGTCGCCCATCTGCTATCGCCCAGACTATCAGCGACTGTCCGCGCTCAACGTCGCCGGCTGCAAAGACGCCTGGCACGTTGGTCATCTTGTTCTCATCAACTGCGACCGTGCCACGGTTGGTGAGTGCGAGGTTGAGTTCCGCTATGCTGCCTTCCTGTGTAGGTCCGACAAAGCCCATTGCGATAAGAACCAGCTGACTCGACCACGATCGATTAGACCCAGGCACGCACTTAAGCGTCGGAGAGCCGTTACCATTCTTCTGCCACTCAACTTCGGTTGTGTGAATTGCCTGTACACAACCTTCCTCATCGCCAACGAACGATTCACTCTTAATCGAATAGCACCGCGGGTCAGATCCATATGCGGCGGCCGCTTCTTCCTGACCGTAGTCGACGCGATGAATCTTTGGCCACTGTGGCCACGGGTTATCATTCGCCCGCAATTCGCCTGCTTGCGGCAGAATCTCAAACTGCACAAGACTGCGGCAGCCATGCCTTAATGAGGTGCCCACACAGTCCGTCCCTGTATCACCGCCGCCGATTACGATGACGTCTTTGCCCGCCGCTGAAATGTAAGCCCCGTCCGAATGCTTACTATCCAGCAGGCTCTTGGTGTTCGCCTTCAGGAAATCCATTGCGAAGTGAATTCCCTTCAGGTTTCGTCCTTCAATTGGCAAGTCACGAGGCTTGGCTGCGCCCATGCAAAGTACAACCGCGTCGAAGTCTTCCACGAGCTTCTGCGCTGGATAGCTGAAACCAACATCGGCATTACAAACGAACTCGATACCTTCTGCGGCAAGCAGGTCAACTCGACGCTGGACAATCGACTTATCCAATTTCATGTTTGGAATGCCGTACATCAACAGCCCACCGATTCGATCTGACTTTTCAAATACTGTCACCCAATGACCGGCCTTGTTGAGTTGGTCGGCACACGCAAGACCTGCCGGACCTGACCCCACAATCGCCACTCGTTTTCCAGACCGCACAAGCGGAGGCTCAGGAACGATCCATCCCTCTTCAAAGCCGCGGTCAACGATTGCGCATTCAATGCTCTTGATCGTGACTGGATCATCACTAATACCCAACACGCAGGAGCCCTCACACGGTGCAGGACAAACGCGACCGGTAAACTCCGGAAAGTTGTTCGTCTTGTGTAACGCGTTGAGCGCTGCTCGCCAGTTTCCTGTATAGACCAGATGGTTCCAATCAGGAATCAAGTTGTTCAACGGACAACCGGAAGCCGCGCCGTTAATCATCACGCCTGTATGACAAAACGGGACGCCGCAATCCATGCATCGTCCGCCTTGCTCGCGCATGGTCGACTCATCGAGATGCCCGTGGAACTCGTTCCAATCAAGGACGCGTTCACCAGGCGCGCGCAATACGGGCAGCGCTCTCGCGTATTCCATGAATCCGGTTGCTTTGCCCATTAGTTCCCTGCCGCTCGCACAATCTCCGCGGCGTTCAATTGAAACGCCGTCAGTCCAAGGTCGCTTGTTCCGTTAGCCTCAAGCACGCGACGGTAATCGTTAGGCATCACTCGCAGGATTGAAGAAACAAACTCGTCCCAGGCCACCAGAATCGCCGCAGCGCGCTTGCTGCCTGTGTACTCAGCATGGCGGAAGATCATGTCCTTTACGAATTCGATCTCACCAGGGTCTTCAAGCGTTAGCAAGCTCACCATTTCCCGATTACAGCGATTTACCGCAACCTGTTTTTCATCGACCAGGTACGCGATTCCCCCTGACATGCCAGCAGCAAAGTTTCGACCAATGTCTCCCAACACGATCACCCGACCGCCGGTCATGTATTCACAGCCATGATCCCCAGTTGCCTCAACCACGACATTCGCTCCGCTATTCCGGACACAGAATCGTTCACCAACGACTCCGTTGATATAGGCTTCGCCACTCGTCGCGCCATACAACGCGACGTTGCCGGCTATCACATTCTCTTCGGAGCGAAACGATGATTCACGTGGTGGATAGACAATGATCTTGCCGCCTGAAAGCCCTTTACCCAGGTAGTCGTTCGCATCGCCCTCCAAAGTTAGTGTCATTCCCTTCGGTACGAACGCGCCAAAGCTTTGACCTGCGGATCCTTTGAACGTCAATTGAATCGTGTCGGGCGGTAACCCAGCCGGGCCGTACTCTCGTGTAACTTCACTACCCAAGCGCGTGCCCACCGCTCGATGCGTATTTCGGATTGGCAATGTCGCGACCACAGATTCTCCACGCGCAAGCGCCGGCCCACATAATGGCAACAAGACTGACTCATCCATTGACCCTCTAAGCGACTTCCCTTGCCCTTCTGCCTTTTCAGGAACAGTGGGCCGAAACAGCATTGGCGCTAAGTCCAGTCCACGTGCCTTCCAGTTATCAAGTTGCCGCACTTGTAGACACTCGGAGTGACCGACCATTTCATCGACACTGTGAAAACCTAGTTCAGCCATTAGCTCGCGAACTTCCTGCGCGATGAACTTCATGAAGTTCACGACGTGCTCCGGATCACCTTTGAACTTTGCTCTTAACTCGGGATCCTGTGTAGCGATACCAACTGGACACGTATTCAGATGACATGCACGCATCATGATGCATCCCAGGCTGACCAGAGGTGCGGTCGCAAAACCAAATTCTTCAGCCCCCAGGAGAGCTGCAACCACAACGTCGCGACCTGTCTTCAATTGGCCATCGGTTTCCAAAGTCACCCGACTGCGAAGATCATTGAGCACCAAAGTCTGGTGTGTCTCTGCGAGACCTAGCTCCCAGGGCGCGCCTGCATGTTTGATACTTGTAAGTGGCGAAGCGCCTGTTCCACCGTCGTAGCCACTAATCAGCACAACGTCTGCTCCGGCCTTTACAACGCCCGCGGCAATAGTGCCCACCCCGACTTCGGAGACCAGCTTCACGCTTATTCGAGCTTTGGAGTTTGCATTCTTCAAATCGAAGATAAGTTGCGCTAAATCTTCGATTGAATAGATGTCGTGATGTGGAGGTGGTGAAATGAGTCCGACGCCAGGGGTTGAGTGTCGGACCTTGGCGATCCATGGATAGACTTTGTGGCCGGGGAGTTGACCTCCCTCACCTGGTTTCGCCCCTTGCGCAATTTTGATCTGAAGTTCTGCTGCGTTAACCAGGTAATGACTTGTTACACCAAATCGTCCGGAAGCAACTTGTTTGATAGCGCTATTTCGGGAGTCGCCGTTTGCGTCGAGGGTATATCGTGCGGGATCTTCCCCGCCCTCTCCGGTGTTGCTCTTGGCACCGATGCGGTTCATTGCGATCGCCAGTGCTTCGTGTGCCTCGGAACTTATCGATCCATACGACATCGCACCGGTCTTAAACCTCTTAACAACGGCCTCAACAGACTCAACCTCGTCTAGAGAGATCGAAGGTCGATTCGAAACTAGGTTGAGAGCTCCACGTAACAGTGCACCACTCCCAGCCTCTTTGTTTAGCTGCCCGCTGTACTCTTTGAAGACTTCGTAATTACCGGTTCGACATGCGTGTTGAAGCTTATGGATCGTCTGCGGGTTGAAGAGATGCTTTGCGCCATCTGCTCGATACTGATACTCACCACCTGATTGCAGCGTAAGATCGTGAGCTTCCGTTTTATCAAACGCGTACGCGTGACGCTGTCGAGTTTCTTCAGCGATAACGTCGAGTCCCACGCCACCAATTCGCGAAGCGGTCCAGGTGAAGTATTTGTCCACGAGCTCACTGCTTAGGCCGACCGCTTCGAAAACTTGTGCTCCACAATAGCCCTGCGTGGTGGAGATTCCCATTTTTGAAATGACTTTTATTACACCCTTGTTGATTGCTTTGACGTAGTTCTTGATCGTCGTTTCCAGTTCGACACCAGCCATCAATCCGGTCTCGGTCATGTTTTGAATGGTTTCGAAGGCGAGATAAGGATTGACCGCCGCGGCACCGTAACCGAGTAGCAACGCGAAGTGGTGAACTTCACGCGGCTCGCCACTCTCCACAATGAAGCCGACTTGAGTGCGCGTACCTTCACGGATCAAATGGTTATGAACTCCGGCAACAGCGAGCAGTGCGGGAATAGGCGCCATCTCAGCACCAAGATCGCGGTCCGAGAGGATAATGATTTCATAGCCGGAAGAAATCGCAGCACTTGCCTGGTGACAAAGATCATCGATCGCGGAAGCTAATCCTTCTCCACCTTCGCTGAGTCGATAAACCATCGACAGCGTAACGGTCTTGAATCCGTTCTTAGCCCACGGCCCGTCGGATTCACCCAAGTAGCGAAGTTGCTCAAGTTGCTCATTCGTCAGGATTGGCGATTCAAGAGTGATTTGACGAGCGCATTCGGGCGACGGCTCCAACATGTTTGCTTCAGGCCCGACGGTAGTCTTCGCTGACATGATCAGCTCTTCGCGAATGCCATCAACGGGAGGATTAGTGACCTGTGCAAACAGCTGCTTGAAGTAGTTGTAGAGCAGCTGCGGGCGGAGAGATAAAACCGCCAGTGGCGTGTCGGTTCCCATTGAGCCAACTGGTTCATTGCCATCTACAGCCATCGGTTGTAGGAGCAGTCTTAGGTCCTCGTTTGTGTAACCAAACGCGCGTTGACGCAAAAGCACAGTCGACGAATTGATCTCGTGAACATACGGCGCCGCCGGCAGATCATCCAGATGAATAGAGTTTTGTTTCAACCATTCACGGTATGGCTGGGCTTTGGCGAGTTCTTCTTTTAGTTCATCGTCAGTGACGATACGACCTAATTCAGTATCGACCAGAAACATCTTGCCGGGTGCAAGTCGACCCTTTGCCACGATCTGATCGGCAGGAATATCAAGGACGCCAACCTCGGATGCAAGCACTACCAAATCATCCTTCGTCACGTAATAGCGGGATGGTCGCAATCCATTGCGATCGAGAACGGCACCAATTCGAACGCCATCAGTAAAGGAAATTGCGGCTGGGCCATCCCAGGGTTCGGTAAGGCACGAATGGTATTCGTAGAAAGCCCGCTTCTCCTCGCTCATGGTCGGGTCGCCGGTCCATGGCTCCGGTATCATCATCATTACAGCGTGGGGCAATGATCGACCCGCCAGCACAAACATCTCGAGGGCATTGTCGAACATCGCCGAGTCGCTGCCTTCCGAATCAATCACTGGCAGAAGCTTTTGCAGATCTGATCCAAACAATCTTGACTCAAACTTCGTCTCCCTTGCTCGCATCCAGTTAATGTTGCCACGCAGAGTGTTTATCTCACCGTTGTGAGCAACATAACGATATGGATGTGCACGAGCCCAACTGGGAAAGGTGTTAGTGCTGAAACGCGAATGGACTAATGCGAGCGCGGAAACGAGTCTCTTTTCCGTTAAGTCGGGATAGAAAGTGTGTAACTGACCGGCAGTCAGCATTCCCTTGTAGATGATTGTCTTGTGAGAAAGACTTGCAATGTAGAACGTGGAGCACTGCGGAATTGCGGAGGCCCGAACAGCGCGTGTAGCTCGTCTCCTGATTACATATAACTTACGCTCAAAGGCGGAATCGTCGTCCAAGTCGCGACCGCGACTGATGAACAATTGTCTAATTACGGGTTGTGATAGTCGGGCAGTACGACCTAATAAGGAATTGTCGGTGGGCACCGTGCGCCACCCCAGCACATGTTGGCCTTCTTCATGTACGATCCCTTCAACAATCCGCTCGCACTGCTGCCGGCCATCCGAATCGGTAGGAAGAAAAACCATTCCTACGCCATACTCACCAGCTCGAGGGAGTTCAAATCCTTCCCCTTCACAGCAATCTACTAAGAGATCATGAGGGACTTGGAGCAGCATTCCAGCGCCATCGCCAGAATTTGCCTCGCTTCCGGTGGCGCCGCGATGTTCGAGGTTCAAAAGAACCTGGATAGCCTTCTGCACTACGTCGAAGGACTTTCGCCCCTTAACGTCTACAACAAACCCAACACCACAAGCATCATGCTCGAAGCGCGGATCATATAGGCCCTGTTTTGGAGGTGGGTTTATCCGAGCTCACCTCACTTTCTTTTTAGAATGTTATTCCGTAGTAAAGAAATAGCGCGTTGTTCTTACGTCCCTGGTTCCCCACGCTATAACCTGCATACAACAAACTCGTTTTCGAGACCGTGATCGCCAGTCCGGGTGTTACGTAGCCAAACCGATTTTTCCCGCTCAGCCAGTCTGCAACGAAGCTTACTTTCCCGGGTGCCAGCGGTTGTTCGTAGCCAACAATTGCTCCGCCACTTGTTCCGCTACCGCTTACTCGACCAACAAGACCATAGGCGCCACCTGTAACCCTCGGTCCGTAAGACGCTTTCACCTGTTTACTGACCACGGTGTAAATCAATCCGAAAGTATCGGTGCCAGTTCTGTGACTCACCGGTAAGTAAAGGATTCCGCCGGCTGCGACTGTCACCCCGTTTCCCTCGTTCTGGTAAAACTGATGTTTGACATTTGGCTGCAGCTCGACCGGCTGATCCGGAGCAAGCGCGTCAATGAAGGCCGCATTCAAACCAATCTCAGTTCTCTTCCCCACGCCGACTACCGCTCTCGGTACGTACGCTTGGAATCCACCGTTACGGTGACTTTCCAAGTGACTGATAAAGTCGAACTCCAAATAGACCTTCTTCTTAGCAACTACATCGGTCGAAGGAATATTGAAGAGCGTGGACTGTGCACTGGCATTCTTTGGAATTGCGAGTGCGATTAAGGTGACAACAAACACTCCTGTGACGATTGATTTAACAAAGAGCATGACGTAAATTGTCTCCGTAATCGTTCCCCTGTGGGACGATCTCAAGTGGCTCACCTGTCTCGCGCCCTCGAAAGCCAAGACAGGTGGGCCATATTAGTTTTGGAATTGCTTTTAAGGAATTGAAGCAGAAGCAGTTTTCGCCTTGTTCATATCAATTGCCATTGGTTCCGGATGGAGTTCGGTTTGTTCGGCCAGGATAGCAACCGGAAGAGCCTCAGGCGCGATTACGTAGTCCGGATAGGCTGGCATTCCATGCTCGTAAATATCCAAGCCAATCGTCTCACCGTGCTCCGAAACACGCAGGACGCCGAGCGCCTGTATGCTCTTCATGACGATCAGCGATACTGAGAAGGTGGCCGTCGTCACAATCAAACTACCAACTGCCTGTGCCGTCAGTACTGCAGTGCCACCGCCATAAAACAAACCTGTGAGCGGGGCAGAATTGTCTGCAGCAAGCGGACCGGTAACGCCGTAACTCCCACACGCAAACAATCCAAGCGAGAGGGTTCCCCAGATTCCGCAGAAACCGTGAACCGGTACGGCGCCGATAGGATCATCGATCCGCATCCACTCCAGAAACTCCAGACCCAATACAACAACCACGCCCGCAACTGCACCAATTAGAATCGAGCCAGTGGGACTGACCCAGTAACAGGGACAAGTGATCGCCACCAACCCTGCGAGAAATCCGTTGACCGTGTAGCCTAGATCCCACTTCTTGATGAGCACGTAGCCGTACGTCATCGACATCAACCCCGCAGCGCAAGCCGCCAGCGTCGTGTTAGTGGCAACGCGTCCGATTCCTTCGAAATCCATTGCGGAAAGAGTGCTGCCAGGATTGAAGCCATACCAGCCAAACCAAAGGATCAATCCTCCAGTAGCCGCGATAACAAGATCGTGAGGCTTCATCGGCCCGCCACCATCTCGTTTAAATTTTCGACCGAGGCGTGGACCAAGGACGATCGCTCCAGCCAGGGCAATAAACCCACCAATCGTGTGCACGACGGTGGAACCTGCAAAATCATGGAATCCAGTTCCAAGCGATGGTAGAAATTTGCCTGCCGTTCCCATGGTCGCCAGAAAACCATCCGGTCCCCACGCCCAGTGGCCAATGATTGGATAGATGAACCCGGATACCGCGAGGCTATAGAGAAGGTCGCCCACAAAGCTTGTGCGACCGATCATCGCGCCTGAAGTAATCGTCGAGCAGGTATCAGCAAAGGCAAACTGAAATAGCCAGAAGGCGAGGAACGCGACTCCTGTTGATTCGTAGGTCGCCGGAACATCCTTGAGAAAAAACCAGTGGTACCCGATGAAACCATTGCCATGGCTAAACATGAACGCGAAGCCAATTGCGTAGAACAATAGTCCGCATAAACAAGTATCGACGATGCATTCCATCAACACGTTCACCGTCTCGCGAGAACGACAGAATCCCGCTTCGAGCATCGTGAAACCAACCTGCATTGCGAAAACCAGGAACGCAGCCATCAGAACCCAAAACGTATTGAGCGGATTGACTACAGCATTGCCGGTCAGCTCGCCATCGGCTGCGTAGCTCGTCCATCCAATCACTTCGGGGGCCAGCACAAGTAGGCCAATCATGAGCCCGATACCCATGAGCTTTCCGGCTAATAAGAGTCTTCCGTAACGACGCCACTCCGGATCACGCATCCGGTTACCAAGCCGCGAGATTTTTTGTGACCAGCTCAACCTCGCTTCCCAGGGGCTTTGGATTCGCTGTCCGCCAAAAAAGAATTTTGCGATACGCTCAGTGATCATCTCTGTATCTCTCCTTATGCTTGGTTCCTAAAGATCTCTCGTGCGTCCAAGTGAGCAGCCGAGAAGGGTTGGTTGCTTTGCTGCCAACAACCTTCGTGCCAATTGACTTGAGACCCATCTACCAGCCGCCTGATCCTTCAGAACGCCAGACATTTTGCAGTTCTATCGAAATAACCAACTGAACCAGCTGTTAACTACACTTTAGGATCACGACATTGATGTCGGAACATCAGTCTCTACCTACAATTTCGTCGTTTGAAGAATCAAGCAGGACTGGCAGAGAGATCGATCACCTCGCTCTTCCCGTGAAATCGCCGGCACCTCTTGGAATTTCAATGGCTCAATAGTGGTGACAGGTCTTTGGGTGGAAACACCAAAGCCGACAAAAGCGTAGGTCTCAGACTAGTAGGCAACAAAACTGTAGGTCGATTCAGGTGAAGAATTAGGCCGCTCGTTTATACATTCATAAAAGTTTTCACTTTGACGCAGTATTTTATGGGCTTCTAAGATGCTGAATAGATAAGTTCAAAGGAAGTCTTCGCTAGTTCGATCCAAATGGTTGCAGCAGAAAAGAATGTAAGCAAATCCCCTGACCTCGTTTCGCGCGAAAAGCGAGAGATTCGCAAACTCGGAACGCTAGTTGAGGTCGGTAGGATCCTCGCTGACACAAGCAGTTTGAAGACCGCGTTAGAGCGCGCCTTAGAAACACTGGGTAGGCACCACGGGATGGTTCGTAGTTTTGTGATGTTGCTGGATCGAGAAAGCGACAAGATCCGCATGGAGGCGACATGTGGGTTGAACATCGATCAGGCGCGACGCGTCACCTACCGCGTCGGTGAAGGCGTAATCGGTCGGGTGGTCGAAAGCGGTAAGCCTGTGGTAGTTCCCCAAACGAGTCAGGAACCATTACTGCTGAATCGCTTGCGGGCTATCGATGAAGGCAGCAGTCGGCGAGAGATGAGTTTTATCTGCGTCCCAATCCTCATCGACAACAAGGCAATTGGAGTGATTGGTGCTGATAGGCCCTACAAGGAGTCGCGTGACTACGATCGCACAACGAAGTTTCTGAGCGTCATTGCGTCAATGATTGCGCAAGCACTCAAGGTTGAACAAAGATTCGAAGCCGATAAGAAACGGCTTGTAGATGAAAACATTCACCTCAAACAGGAACTCCGCGAACGTTACGACTTCAGTCGGATCATAGGTAACTCGAATCCGATGCGGCAGGTTTACGAGCAAGTAACTCAAGTAGCACGAACCAACACTACTGTTCTACTGCGGGGGGAATCTGGCACCGGCAAGGAAATGATTGCCCACGCGCTTCACTACAATTCCCTGCGCGCGGGTAAGCCCTTTGTAAAGATTAGCTGTGCTGCTCTGCCGGAAACACTGATCGAATCAGAATTGTTTGGCTACGAGAAAGGCGCATTCACGAGCGCGCAGGGTCGAAAGAAAGGCCGATTTGAACTTGCGGACGGCGGTACGTTGTTTCTCGACGAGATTGGTGATCTTGATCTATCCACCCAGGTAAAACTACTTCGTGTCCTACAGGAACGGGAATTTGAACGCCTGGGAGGGACGGAGACAATCAAGGTGAACGTGCGCTTGATTGTGGCTACGAATAAGGATCTCGAAGACGCAATTAGTAAGAATGAATTCCGCGAAGATCTTTATTACCGACTAAACGTGTTCACAATATTCATGCCCGCACTACGGGAACGTAAACCAGACATTCTTTTGCTGGCAGAACACTTTGTCGAGAAGTTTGAGCGCGAGCACAGTAAACACATCAAACGAATCTCTACGCCGGCTATCGACATGATCACCAGTTATCACTGGCCCGGAAACGTTCGAGAGTTGGAGAATGTCATCGAAAGAGCTGTTCTTGTTTGTGACTCAAACGTGATTCACGGACACCATCTGCCTCCGAGCCTACAAACAGCCGAGGGTTCTGACACGGTCACTCGACTATCGCTTGCCTCGGCGATGGAAGCTTATGAACGTGATTTGATCCAGGATGCCTTGAAAACAGCTCGAGGGAATCGCGCAAAGGCAGCAAAGCTTTTAGACAGCACAGAAAGAATCATCGGGTACAAAGTAAAAAAATATGGAATCCCTTGCGATCGTTTTCGAACCTAACCAAATCACCGCTACTTCCCTTTCGCGAAACAAGCGACCGAACTGTTGATGCTCACCTACAGCAATGTCGCTTTGGCGAAACGCGGCCCACAATGTTGTTGCGTAACACCAAGGTAAGACTCACTCACTACCATTCGTTTACAGGCAATCTTATTGAACAGGTCATTTGGCCGTTCATTTGCTTATGAATTTGATAGTTAAACTTTTGAGACCTACTCGACCAAGGAGAATTCAAGTTGTCCAAGCTAAAAGAAGTTTCTTCATTATCGGCCGTATCTACTTTGCGTGCGGACGAGAGCGCCGGCAAACCGTCGATCAAAACCGCGAATGAAGCATTCGTGCCACAAACAACGCATGAGCTACTTCGCATTGTTCGCGCGGCTCAGCCAATCCCAAGAGTTGCTGTTGCGCGCCGACTCGGTGTGCATCGACGACGGATTACAGTACTAGTTAGACCGCTAATTGATTCTGGTGTTCTACGCGAAGGAGTTCCGGAACGATCAGCCGGTCGTGGGGTTGGCAGACCTCCGATTGGTTTGTCACTACGTAGCGATAAGGATTTCCTCGTCGGCGTCAACGTGGGCGTGAGTCAGATTCACATGGGTGCAGCAACCGTCGATGGGAAGATTTTGAATGAGGAACGATTTCCCACTGCTACCGATCCCCAGGTTGCCGCCGATGAGATTCGCGCAGCAATTGAGCGTTTGTCTAAGAGAATGACCGACCGTTCGTTGGCTGTGGTTGGCATGAGTGTCGTCGGTCCAACAGATGCGGAACGAAGCAAACTGTTGTATGCACCTCACCTCGGCTGGCGCGACATTCCCCTCGCAAAGATGCTGAAGCTGGACGTTCCTGTCCTCGTCGAGAACAACGCAACAGCCGCTGCAATCTACGAGTCACAACGACGACGAAGTCAGAGTGCTACTAAAACTGCAGGCGACTTTGTGGTTGTTCGCGGAGGAACCGGTATTGGTGTCGGGTTGGTTTTAGGTGGTGAAGCCTTCAGAGGGACCAGTGGTGCCGACATTGCCGGGGAATTTGGTCATATGACAATCGTTGCCGGAGGCAAGGCGTGCGCATGCGGCAACTTCGGATGCTGGGAGAAGTACGCCAGTGCAGCAAGCGCCGTGGAGCTTTACACAGGCGATAGTCAACGCGCCAAGATGCGTGACAAGCTAAGGTTTACTGATTTGGTTGGGCGGGCAATGGCCGGTGAACGCCGAGCTCAGGTAACGCTCGAGCGCGTTGGGACTCACCTTGGTATCGGAATCGGAAATGTTATCTGCGGACTCGGCGTATCAAACGTCGTTCTGAGTGGCGAGCTGGTTCACGGCTGGAAGTTTATTGAGACGTCAGCTCGGGCTGCAGTTGCAATGTCGATGGCAGGACGACTGTCGCGATGGTCACTCGAACCTGGTGACATGCACGGCGCTGATCTTGGTGGAGCGCTAGAAGTGGCAATTGAGCACTACCTTTTATCGGTTGTGGGGAGGACAAAGCGAGCGGCGTAGAGTTCAAGTCGCGCTGGTGTGCTGTTTAAGGACCTTCAGGAAGGCTGCAGCTGCCGGAGAAAAGCTCGTCCCGCGTCGATGGGCCGCCCACAAGATTCTGTTGTGTGTCAGGCCTCGGACTGGGACGCTGGCTAAAACCCCGCGTTCCAGTTCTTCTCTTACGCACATGCGAGGTACGAAGGCTAACCCTACTCGCTTTTGAACGAAGCGTTTGATTGTCTCAATCGTGGCCAGCTCGATCGTGATATTGAGCGGTGTATGTTGTCTCGCAAATGCTTCTACAACTTTCAAGCGAGATCCCGACTTCACGTTGTGAGCAACAAAAGACTCTTTGCCGAGATCTTTGACTTTCACTGAAGGCCGTCCGGCTAACGAGTGCTTAGGACTCATTATCAGCACCAGTTCATCCTTCAAGACCGGAAACGCCTCGAGGTCGCGGTCGGCAGGCTCGGAGGCCATTAACGCAAAGTCGACATTCCGATCGAGAACCTCACGAGGCAATCGGCTCGAGACGTGTCGATAGATCTCCACCTTCACGTCAGGGTGTTGCTCCCTAAACGCCAGAATCAGATCGGGCAACAAATACAGCGAGGTGCTCTCGTTCGCGCCCACGCGAACCCGCCCTCGCTTCAGACTCTGCAGCTCGGAAATCGACTGTCCGACCTGATCTCGGAGTGCCAGGATTCGTTGCGCATAGTCGTAAACCACCTGCCCTGCGTCCGTTAGTACGGGGGTCTTCTGGGTTCGGTCGAGTAGAGGTAAGCCAATCTCTTCTTCCAATCGCCGTATCGCGATACTGACGGCTGGTTGGGTCCGGAAGACCCTGTCAGCAGCCTTGGAAAAGCTCCGTTCCTGCACCACTTTTGAAAAATATTCGAGCTGGGCCATCTCCATAGCCTACTTTTTACCATAAACCTATTAGATGAGCCAGATTTATTATTATCTTAAAAGAATAAATTTTACAGCCTTAGACGGAGCAGGATAGAGTGGAGTCACTTCACGCGAGTCCGGCCACCGTTCCGAGTGTTGCGTGTTGCATTTGTCAGCCATAGCCTGTGCGGTTTTCGAGGGGGGTTCAACAACGCGGGCCATCAACTATCAAAGTTGATGGCCCGATTGATTCAGCTAGCAAAACAATTATGATTGCTGAACAACTGATCGCGAAAACTGAGTCGAATGAGGAGCTCTCTGAGCCGTTGGTATTCCCGACAGGCGCGGAAATCCTTATCGATGCACTTTGTTACGAGGGTGTGGATACGATCTTTGGATATCCAGGCGGCGCTGTCCTTCATATCTATGACGAGTTGTGGCGCGCACGCGAAAGAGTCACGCATTACCTGGTTCGACATGAACAAGGCGCTGTGCACATGGCGGAAGGCTATGCGCGGTCTACCGGCAAAGTTGGCTGTGTGCTCGTGACATCAGGGCCAGGCGCAACTAATGCCGTTACGGGAATCGCCAACGCTTACATGGATTCGACTCCCATTGTCGTGATCACCGGGCAAGTTCCGAGGCACTTGATTGGAACCGACGCTTTTCAAGAAGTCGACACTGTTGGAATAACGAGGCCCTGCGTCAAACATAACTATCTCGTTCGAGACCCACGTGATCTTGCGGCAGTAGTTCGTGAGGCTTTTCATTTGGCGAGGACAGGTCGCCCAGGACCGGTCGTGATTGATATTCCGAAAGACGTGACAGCTGCACGATCTTCTTACTCACGACTGGATCACGTCAGCTTTCCCTTCTCTACTTCGAGAAAAAAAGCACCACAAGCTGATGTCGCGAAAGCCGTAACGAAGATTCTCAATGCAAAACGACCCGTACTCTATGTCGGCGGAGGAATTGCTAATTCCGGCGCAGATGAACCATTGCGAGCATTTGCCGAGGCTTTTCAGCTTCCGGTAGCTCCGACGTTGATGGGGTTAGGCGGCTTCCAATCTGGACATCAACTCTCGCTTGGTATGTTGGGGATGCACGGTACATACGCGGCGAACATGGCCGTGGCGGAAAGCGATCTGCTAATCGCGATCGGTGTACGTTTTGATGATCGAGTAACCGGAAAGCTAGCTACATTCGCTCCACACGCCAGCATCATTCATGTCGATATCGATCCGGCTAACATTGGGAAGAATGTTGCGCCAACCTTAAGCATTGCCGCTGACGCGCAAGAAGTGCTCGAGCAATTTCTTTCGTACACGAAACAAATCAAAGCTGCGGAATTGAAGAAGAGCGTTGCTGCGCGCGAAGCATGGTGGGACAAAATCAGGGCCTGGCAGCTCTCACAACCGTTACGCTTTTCAGGGTCACAAAGCCAGATCAAGCCACAGTCTGTTATCAGAGAGCTTCATAAACTGACGAAAGGTGAAGCAATAATCACAACCGACGTAGGTCAGCACCAGATGTGGGTGGCTCAGTTCTATCCGTTCACAAGAACGCGACAGCTGATCACTAGCGGCGGCTTGGGCACGATGGGATTCGGGTTGCCCGCGGCCGTGGGCGCGCAACTCGCTTCACCAGATCGACTGGTCGTTGCAGTTGTCGGTGATGGCGGCTTTCAGATGACAAACCAGGAATTGGCGACGGCCGTTCAATACAATTTACCCGTCAAGATCCTGATCATGAACAACGGTTATCTCGGTATGGTTCGCCAGTGGCAGGAGATGTTCTACGCCCGGACCTATTCTGAGGTAGACATCTCTGTCGCACCAGATTTTGTGAAACTTGCCGAAGCTTATGGAGCAGCCGGCTTTCGCGCCACAAAGCCGGACGAACTTCACGATGTTCTGTCTGCCGCGTTGAATCACAAGGGTGTTGCGGTCATCGACATCGTCGTGTCAAAAGAAGAGAACGTGTTCCCCATCGTACCGGCCGGGGCAAACGCGAACGACATGATTGTGCAAAATGATGGAGCCTAGACATTGCCGATGTCCGAGTGCCGATTTCCGATTGGCCTTTGGAAAGAAGCAAACGCGCCAACATTTGATCTGCAAGCCTTGTTAACCAAAACTGCTTAGGTTCAATCGTTCTCGAACTACTAACAAATCGGCAATTGGCAATCGGAAATCTTCATTCCCATGCGTCACACGCTTTCAATCATCGTCGCCGACCAACCTGGTGAGCTTTCACGGATCGTTGGCTTGTTCAGTGCTCGGGGGTTCAATATCGAAACGATCTCGGTTGGCGAGACCCTTGATCCTAGCTGGTCCCGAGTGACTGTTGTAACTCGCGGAGACGATCGAACGATCCAGCAGATCGTCAAGCAGTGTGAACGCCTTGCCCGGGTGCGTGAAGTTCAGGACGTAACAACTCGACCCCATATTGAACGCGAGATGGCCCTGATCACTGTTTCTGCCTCGCTTGGCACCGAGCGCCAAGGGGTATTGAGTCTGGTAAACGTCTTTCGAGCTAAAGTGGTGGACATTTCACATACACAACTTATCGTCGAAGCATCCGGCAATAAAGAAAAGGTAGATACTTTTATTGAGTTGCTTCGACCGATCGGAATTACTGACATCACTCGCACCGGTAACATCGCTATCAATCGGCTTTCCGCCGCAGTCGATCCGACACCAAGCGAAGACGAAGAGGAACTAATCCCGCAGTTGTAAAGACCTAGTAAGCACGATACCGAAGGGGGCCTAGCAAACAATGAAAATTTTCTACGACAAAGATGCGGACGTTGAAGCTCTTAAAAAGAAACAGATCGCTGTGATCGGGTACGGGAGTCAGGGATTCGCGCAATCAAACAATCTCAAAGATTCCGGTTGCAACGTCACCGTTGGCTTACGACCGGGCAGCGCATCGTGGGAAAAAGCTGAGCAAGCCGGTCTGAAAGTTAAGCCAGTTGCTGAAGCGGCCGCGGAAGCTGACATCGTGATGATGCTGGTGCCTGATGAGCTGGCTCCAGATATTTACGCACGTGAAGTCGCCGAATCGATTACTCCCGGCAAATATCTTTCGTTCTCGCACGGATTTTCTATTCACTACAAATTCATCGAACCGCCTCCGGACGCAAACGTTTTCATGGTGGCGCCGAAAGGGCCAGGCCATCTAGTAAGGGCTGAGTATCTACGGGGCGCTGGAGTTCCCTGCCTCCTCGCCATCAATCAAGATCCAACCGGCGACACGACAGCAGTCGGACTCGCCTACGCGTCTGCGATTGGCGGTGGTCGCGCCGGCATCATTGAAACAACGTTCCGTGAAGAAACAGAGACCGACCTGTTTGGAGAACAAGCAGTCTTATGCGGCGGACTTACGTCGCTCATCAAAGCCGGGTTTGAAACACTAATCGAAGCAGGCTACTCACCTGAGATGGCCTACTTCGAGTGCCTTCACGAGATGAAGCTCATCGTTGATCTCGTCTATGAAGGCGGAATCTCCGAGATGCGGTATTCGATTTCTAATACCGCCCAGTACGGCGACATGACGCGTGGTCCAGTCGTAGTTAACGACGAAACAAAACGCCGAATGAAGAGCCTTCTGGCTGAAATTCAATCAGGAGCGTTTGCGCGCGACTGGATGAAGGAGAGTCGGAATGGTCGACCGCGATTTAACCAACTCGATTCCGAAGCTCGCGAACATCCCATCGAACAGGTTGGCGCTCGCTTGCGCCAGATGATGCCGTGGCTGTCAAATGGTCGCCTGGTAGACAAAGCTAAGAATTGAGGTAGGACGGTTTGGCAGAAAAGGATGCTCACGCACGTAGTCACACAATCACACGAGGCGTTGAACGAAGTCCAAACAGGGCAATGCTTCGTGCGGTTGGCTTCTCAGACGACGACTTCAAAAAACCAATCATCGGCGTTGCCAACGGCTACAGCACCATCACGCCATGCAATGCCGGGTTAAATGATCTAACTGCCCGCGCTGTCGAAGCTTTGCGAGAAGTTTCGACCATGCCCCAAACCTTCGGCACAATCACAGTCAGCGATGGAATCTCGATGGGAACTGAGGGGATGAAGTATTCCCTTGTCTCGCGTGAAGTGATTGCCGACTCCATTGAAACAGTGTGTCAAGCACAAGCGATGGATGGCCTGGTGGCAATTGGCGGCTGCGATAAGAACATGCCCGGCGCGATGATCGCCATCGCGCGCCTTAACATCCCATCAGTTTTCATTTACGGCGGAACCATCAAGGCCGGAAGCTTTAACGGCGAAGATTTAACGGTTGTTAGTGCGTTCGAAGCGGTTGGGCAATTCTGTGCCGGCAAGATCCCTGAAAGTGATCTATTAGAAGTCGAGCGCAGGGCGTGTCCCGGGGCAGGCTCGTGTGGCGGTATGTACACGGCCAACACTATGTCGTCGGCTATTGAAGCGATGGGGTTAAGCCTGCCTTACTCATCCACGATGGCAGCAGAAGACGCGGAGAAGGCTGAGAGCGCGGCTGAATCAGCAAGAGTGCTCGCAAAGGCAATTGAGAGGAATCTGCTGCCAAGACAACTCTTGACGAAAGCTGCCTTTGAAAACGCGATCTCAGTTGTCATGGCGGTGGGCGGATCCACTAATGCAGTACTCCACCTGCTCGCTATCGCTCATGCCGCCAAAGTCGAACTCTCGCTGGACGACTTCGAAAGGATTCGTAAACGGATTCCGCTGTTCTGCGATCTCAAACCGTCGGGCAAGTATGTTGCAACGGACCTGCACAAAGTCGGCGGGATACCGCAGGTAATGAAGATGCTCCTCAATCGGGGACTCTTGCATGGCGACGCTCTGACCATCACAGGTGAAACGATCTCGCAGGTGTTGGCCAATGTTCCAGATGAGCCGCCGAAAGATCAGCAAGTGATCAGACAGTGGGATGAAGCGCTATATCCTGAAGGCCACTTGGCCATCCTACGAGGTAATCTCGCAACGGAGGGCGCAGTCGCGAAAGTGTCGGGGGTAAAGAACCGACGGATCACTGGACCAGCGAGAGTATTCGAATCCGAAGAGCTTTGCCTGGCAGCAATATTGTCGGGCCAGATCACGGCTGGTGACGTGATTGTCATCCGCTATGAAGGACCCAGGGGCGGACCGGGTATGAGAGAGATGCTGGCGCCAACGTCCGCAATTATAGGCGCGGGGCTGGGCGACTTTGTCGGCCTGATAACTGACGGTCGGTTCTCCGGTGGAACTCACGGGATGGTAGTTGGCCACGTCGCACCTGAAGCGGCCGTTGGCGGTGCCATTGCGCTTGTTGAAGAAGGCGATTCGATTACGATTGACGCCGATGCGCTGTTGCTGCAATTGAACATTTCCGACGCCGACCTGGCACGTCGTTATGAAGCTTGGCGTCCTCGCACACCAAACTACACAAGTGGCGTCCTGGCGAAGTATGCAAAGCTCGTGACGAGCGCAAGTGTTGGAGCAGTGACGGACCTGGCGCTTGATTTGTAAGTTGAATGAGGTCAGTACCGCAACGCGGTAGCGTGTGGCTCAATCCTACGA
>Ga0207691_10002178_pt1 | contig 19152 bp, 19 predicted proteins | sample KBSM13metaG_FD_184327 | JGI IMG/M metagenome (GOLD analysis project Ga0207691, IMG submission 184327) | Miscanthus rhizosphere microbial communities from Kellogg Biological Station, Michigan, USA - KBS M1-3 metaG (SPAdes) (version 2) | ecosystem: Host-associated > Plants > Roots > Rhizosphere >... | reverse complement strand
CGGGTCGTCAAGACGACCGACTTCGGCGCGTTCGTCGAGCTGAAGAAGGGCACGGACGGCCTGCTCCACGTCTCGAACGTCGGCCCGGGCCGGGTCGCGCACATCGAGGACGTCATCGCCCGCGGCGACACGCTCGACGTCGTCGTCCAGGAGGTCGACAAGGAGCGCGGCCGGATCGGCCTCAAGCTCGTCGCCAAGCACGAGGACGGCGCGCTCGTCTCGCCTGAGACGCTCGTCGAGCGGGCGAAGGACGCCCCGCCGCGCGAGCCCCGCCCGCCGCGCGACGATCGCGGCCGCGGCGGCCGCGACCGTGGCCGTCGGCGCGACTGAGCTCGAGGGGGACGGCGGCCTGGCCGCCGTCCCCCTCGGTTAGGCTCGCGCCGTGCCCGAGCCGCAGATCACGACGCTTCCGGGTGGGGAGCGCGTCGCGACGGAGCCGCTCCGCGGCGTCCGCTCGGTCGCGCTCGGGGTCTGGATCGCGACCGGCTCGCGGGACGAGCCGCCCTCGCGCGCGGGGGTCTCGCACTTCATCGAGCACCTGCTCTTCAAGGGGTCCTCGCGCTACAGCGCGCAGGACATCGCCGAGCTCTTCGACGCCATGGGCGGCGAGATCAACGCCGCGACGTCGCGCGAGACGACGGTCGTCTACACGCGCATCCCCGATCGGCGGCTCGAGGAGGCACTCGACGCGATGCTCGACATGGTCTTCGCGCCGGCCTTCGAGGACGTCGACTCGGAGCGGGAGGTGGTGCTCGAGGAGATCGCGATGGTCGACGACAACCCGCAGGAGCTCGTCCACGACCTCGCCGCGGAGGCGGTGTTCGGGAACCATCCGCTCGGCCGGCCGGTCATCGGCCGGGCCGAGGTGATCGCCGGCGTCTCGCCGCGCGCGCTCCGCAGCTACCACGGCGGCGCGTACGTCGGGCCGAACATCGTGCTCTCGGCGGCGGGCCACCTCTCGCACGACCGGCTCGTCGAGCTGTTCGCAGCCCGCCGTGCCCGTTCCAACGGTGCGTCGAGCCTCCGCCGGCCGCTCCTGGGCCGCGCTCCGCGACCCGGCTACCGCTTCCTGCGCCGGAAGACCGAGCAGTACCACGTCGTGCTCGGCGGGACGGGGATCGGCCGGGACGACAGCCGCCGCTACGCCGTCTCCGTCCTCGATGCGATCCTCGGCGGGTCGGCCTCGTCCCGGCTCTTCCAGGAGATCCGCGAGAAGCGCGGGATGGCGTACAGCGTGTACACGTACGGCTCGCAGTACGCCGAGACCGGCCAGGTCGGGGTCTACGTCGGAACGCGGGAGGACAACCTCGCCGAGTGCCTCGCCGTGACGGCAGCGGAGCTGCGCGACGTCGCGGCCGGCAACCTGCGGCCGGGCGAGCTCGATCGGGCAAAGGAGAATCTCGAGGGCCGTCTGCTGCTCTCGCTCGAGAGCACGTCGAACCGGATGACCCGTCTCGGGAAGGCCCTGGTCACCGACGCCGAGCTGGTCTCCACCGAGGAGACGATCCGGCGCGTGCGCGCGGTCACCGAGGCGGACGTCGCGGCCGCCGCGCACGACCTCTACGCGCCGGAGCGGCTTTCCGCCGCGGGCATCGGGCCGCGCGAGAGCCGCTTCCGCGCGGCGCTCGCGCACGTGAACCCGGCGCTCGCCGAGCGCTCGTGAGGCTCTGCCTCTTCGGCGCCGGCGGCAAGGTCGGGGCGGTGCTCGGCCCGGCGCTCGAGCGTGGCGGGCACGACGTGGTCGACGGGCGCGAGGACGGGCCGGGCGGGTGCGACGCCGCGATCGACTTCACCCGGCCGGACGCAGTGCTCGTGAACGCAGCCCGCGCGTTCGAGGCTCGGGTCCCGCTCGTCGTGGGGACGACCGGCTTCGACACGGCCGAGCTCGACCGCCTCGCGCGCGATGCGGGAGTCCCGTGCCTCTACGCGCCGAACTTCGCGCTCGGCGCGGTGCTGATGATGCGCTTCGCCGAGGACGCCTACCGGGTGCTTCCGCGCGCGGAGATCGTCGAGCTCCACGCCGAGACGAAGCTCGACGCGCCTTCCGGGACGGCCAAGGCGACGGCGGCCGGGATGGGCGACGGCGTCGCGATCCACTCCGTGCGCCTTCCCGGGCTCGTGGCGCACCAGGAGGTGCTCCTCGGTGGGCCGGGGGAGACGCTGACGATTCGCCACGACACGACGTCGCGAGAGGCGTTCGTGCCCGGCGTGCTCCGAGCGGTGGAGGCCGTGCGGGGTCTCCCGCCCGGCCTCACCGTCGGTCTCGAGCGGATTCTCTAGCGCGCGCGCAGCGCCGCGAGCAGCTCCTGGTGGCGGCGCTCCTCGTCCGAGACCTCCTCCTCGGTCGGCTTCTCGACGCGCTTCGTGAGCGCGTCCATCGGCTTGACGACGAAGAAGAAGACCGCGGCTGCGATCGCGACGAAGCTGATGACGTCGGTGAGGAACGCGCCGTAGCGGAACACGGCGTCGTTGATCGTGAACGTCAGGTCGGAGAAGTCGGGTTTCCCGATGATCATCGCGACGATCGGCATCACCAGATTGTTCACGAGAGAGTTCACGACGGCCGCGAATGCGACGCCCATCACGAACGCGACCGCGAGCTCGACGATGTTGCCCCTCAGCAGGAAGTCCTTGAAGTCCTTCAGCATCGCGTCTCCCTTCGCTCGTGGGCGGTCGGACGCGGAATCCATACCCGGAAACCGGGGCGACTACAATCGCACCGTGCTCGGCGAGTTGCTCACCGCGATCGTGACGCCGTTCCGGGCGGACGGGTCGGTGGATCTCGACGCGTTCCGCTCGCTCGCAGGCTTCCTCCTCGACAACGGCTCGGACGGCATCGTCGTCGCCGGGACGACGGGCGAGGCGCCGACGCTCACGGACGACGAGCGCCTGGAGCTCGTGGCGGCCGCAGTCGAGACGGTCGGCGACCGCGGCACGGTCGTGGCGGGAACGGGCACGTACTCGACGGCACACTCGATCCATCTCACCCAGCGCGCGCACGAGCTCGGCGTCGACGGGATCCTCGTCGTCACGCCGTACTACAACAAGCCGCCGCAGCGCGGGATCGTGGCGCACGTCGAGGCCGTCGCGGCCGCGACCGACCGGCCGGTCGTCTTCTACGACATCCCGTCGCGGGTCGTCGTCGACGCCGAGCCGGCGACGATCACGCGTCTCTCCGAGATCGAGAACGTCCGCGCGGTGAAGCAGGCGAAGCCGAGTATCGAAGCGGCGCGCCACGTCGTCGAGTGCGGGCTCGACCTGTACGCCGGCGACGACGACCTGATCCTGCCCTTCCTCGAGGTCGGGGGCGTCGGCGGCATCTGCGTCCACACGCACGTCGTCGGCCCGCAGGTGAAGGAGCTGATCTCGAGCTACCGCGCCGGCGACGTCGAGCGAGCTCACGCGCTCGAAGAGGAGCTTCGGCCCGCGATCGAGATCCTCAAGGTGCAGACGAACCCGATCGCGATCAAGAAGGCGCTCCAGCTCCTGGGCCACGAGGTCGGCGGGCTGCGCCTGCCGCTGGTAGAGGCCGACGAGGCCGAGACGACCGAGATCCGCGACTGCCTCGAGCGGCTCGGGCTCCTCGCCGCGGTCGCCTGACGACGTGCGCGACTCGACGCGTTCGCTGCTCGATGCGTTGATGGGGCACGCGGGCGGCGTCCCGACGGCGCCCGGCTTCGGCCTTCCCGGCCTCACGGGCGTCGAGCAGGCCCGAGGCCCGTGGGACGTCGTCACGTCGGCGCACGCACCCGACCTGCCCGGCGACACGTTCAGCTTCGTCGCGCTCGAGGACGGCACGCTCGTCGTGGACGACGACGTCCCGGAGGGCAGTGCGGCGCCGCTCGCCGACGCGGTCGAGACGGATCTCCGCAAGCCGTACGAGGCCGTGGCGGTGCGGCAGAGGGACGAGGATGGGCGCTGGCGCGTCGCGGCGGTCGAGGTGCTCGTCGCGCCGGCGCTGTCGGATGAAGCAGCCGAGCGCGTCGACCTCGCGCGCGTCGGAGGAGAGACGAGCGCGACGGTCGACGGTGAGGAGACAGACCCGGATCGCGCGCCGCGCGGGTTGCTCGACCTGCTCGCACACCTCGACGGGGACGCTGCGCTGACCGCCGAGCGGCTCGACGAGACGACCTGGGTCGCGCGACGGTGGGCCCTCTGAGTCCCCCGGCCTGCGGTTTCCACGTCGAGAACCGTCCGTAGACTCCGAAGCGTGACGGACAGCCTGCGGATCATCCCGCTCGGGGGCCTCGGCGAGGTCGGCAAGAACATGACCGTGTTCGAGCTCGGCGACGAGCGCATCGTCGTCGACGCGGGTCTCGCGTTCCCGCGTGACGAGCACTTCGGCGTCGACCTCGTGCTGCCCGACTTCTCGTACCTCGTCGGGCGGCCCGTGCGCGCGATCGTCCTGACGCATGCCCACGAGGACCACGTGGGCGGACTGCCCTACGTCTTGCGCGAGGTCGACGTCGACGAGGTGATCGGCACGCGGCTCACCCTGGCCCTCGTGAAGTCGAAGCTCGACGAGCACGGCCTCGCCGCCGTCACCGCGCTGACCGAGGCCGAGCCCGGCAGCGCTCCGATCGAGCTCGGTCCGTTTCGCATCGAGTTCATCAGGATGGCGCACTCGATCCCGGACGCCGCCGCGGTCGTGATCGAGACATCCGCCGGGCGCGTGCTGCATACGGGCGACTGGAAGCTCGACCACACGCCGGTCGACGGGCTCAAGACCGACGTCGGCGCGCTCGCGGCGCTCGGCAACCTCGGGGTCGACCTGCTCCTGGGCGACTCGACGAACGCCGAGCGGCCCGGCATGACGGGGTCCGAGCGGCTGGTCGGGGAGGCGTTCCGACAGCTCATCCCGCTCAGAACGGGCCGCATCGTCGTCGCCTCGTTCGCATCGAACATCCATCGCGTGCAGCAGGCCGCCGAGGTGGCGATCGCGAACGGCCGCAAGGTCGCGGTCGTCGGCCGCTCGATGCGGAAGAACATGAACATCTCGCGCAGTCTCGGCTACGTCGACCTCCCCGACGAGATGATCGTCTCGCCGAAAGAGGCGATGGACCTTCCGCCCGGCGAGGTGCTGATCCTCTGCACCGGCAGCCAGGGCGAGCCGATGTCCGCGCTGACGCGGATCGCCTACGGCGACCACCAGAACGTCGAGGTCGAGCGCGGCGACACCGTGATCATCTCCGCGAAGCCCGTCCCCGGGAACGAGCTTCGCGTCCACGACTCGATCAACCGGCTCGCACGGCTCGGCGCAGAGGTTCTCCACCAGGAGATCGCGCCCGTGCACGTGTCGGGGCACGCCTGCTCGGAGGAGCTGCGCACGCTGCTCTCGCTCGTGCGGCCGCGTGCCGTGATGCCGATCCACGGCGAGTACCGCATGCTCGCCGCCCACGCGCGGCTCGCCAGGGACGCGGGCGTGCCCGACAAGTCGATCCTCCTGGCGGAGAACGGGTCGGTCGTCGAGCTGACGCAGGGCGCCGCGCGGATCGCCGACCGCATCGAGGCCGGGGTCACGTTCGTCGACGGCCTGGGAGTCGGTGACGTCGAGGACGTCGCGCTGCGCGACCGGCGGCGCCTCTCGGAAGACGGTGTCCTGATCGTGGTCACCACCGTCGCGCTCGACGGCGACGGCAGCGACGTGGCGCCGCCGGAGCTGATCGCACGCGGGGTGGGGGAGGACGAGGACCTGATCGACGACCTGCGCGCGGAGGCGGAGCGGATCGTCCGGGAGCTCGCCGGGAACGGCATCACCGAGATCAAGCTCCTGCAGGAGCACATCCACGACGGGATCGGGCAGGTCGTCTACCAGAAGACGCGCCGACGCCCGATGATCCTCCCCGTGGTGATCGAGGTCTAGCGATGCGGGACTGGGCCGACGTCCTCGAGGCGAACGCCGCGACGCCGGCGACGGTGCGGCGCCTCGTGGCTCAGCTGCGTGCGTGCGAGGCGGCCGCCATCGCCTTCTGCCGGCTTCTCGAGCGCTGGGGCAAGGGTGACGCCCACCCTGCGACGCCGGGCGCGCGCCGCGCGGCCTTCCGGCATGCGGCGGACCGCGTCGAGACCGCGCTCGCGGGCCTCGAGGGGCCTCTCTCCGTCTACCTGATCGAGCTCGAGCCCGACCGGGCCGAAGGCAGCTCGTGGTACGGCGGCCCCGGGGCGGGCGAGCTCGTCGAATGGCGCCCGGTGCTGGAGCGCGCGGGCGTCACCGCATGCCCGAATCGCACGGCGGCGGTGTACCTCGAGCTGGCCGTGCTCGTGCGCGCCCTCCAGGGCCTCGACGACGCCGTCCGCCTCGACGTTGTCCCTGACCGCTCCTCGCTCTGGGCAGGGCTCTTCGACCTGCGCGACACGCTCCTCGGCGCAACGGTCGACGACCTCCGCGCGCTTGCCGCGTGAGTCGCTCGTCTCGGTGCGGTTCGTGTCCGACTTCGGCCGGACACGTCGTCTCTCGACAGCCTTCGCGTGACGCGTGGGTGTCCGACTGAAGTCGGACAACGATCGGATGCCGCCGAGAATCGTGGTCGTCGGCTCGGTCAACCTCGACCTCGTCGTGCGCGTCGAGCGGTTGCCCGAGCCGGGTGAGACCGTCGGCGGTGGCACGTTCCGTCGGGTGCCAGGAGGGAAGGGTGCGAACCAGGCGGTCGCCTGTGCTCGGCTCGGGGCGGACGTGACGATGATCGCGGCGGTCGGACGCGACCCGCAGGCCGGGGAGGCGCTCGCGGGCCTTCGCGCGGCGGGCGTGGAGCTCGTGGTGCAGGAGAGCGAGGCGCCGACCGGCGTTGCGTTGATCCAGGTCGACGCGGAGGGCGAGACGACGATCGCCGTGGCGCCCGGCGCGAACGCGACCCTGGGCGCAGTCGATCTGCCCCCGCACGACGCGGCCCTCTGCCAGCTCGAGATCCCGGACGACGCCGTCCTCGCGGCGTGGGAGGAATGCACCGGGCTCTTCTGCCTCAACGCCGCGCCGGCGCGGCCCATCGCGGTCGACGCGGACCTCACCGTCGTGAACCGGCACGAGCTCGAGACGCTCGTACGCAGGGACGGGCTCGTCGCGCTGACACTGGGTGCCGACGGCGCCGTCCTCCTGGACGACGGCGAGGAGATCGCACGGGCAACTCCGCCGCCCGTCGACGCGGTGGACGGGACTGCTGCGGGAGACGCGTTCACCGCGTGCCTGCTCGTGTCGCTGCTCGAGGAGCGATCGCACGAGGAGGCACTCCGTCGCGCGTGTGCGGCCGGCGCCCTCGCCGCGTCGCGTTTCGGGGCGCAGCCGTCGCTCCCGACAGCTGCCGAGGTCGACGAGATCATGGCTCCGGGATAATCCTCCGGATGCCGACGCCGATCATCCTCGACTGCGACCCCGGTCACGACGACGCCATCGCGCTGCTGCTCGCACTCGGCAGCCCCGAGCTCGAGCTGCTCGGCGTCACGACGACCTACGGAAACCAGACGCTCGAGAAGACGACGGCGAACGCCCTCCGCGTGCTCGAGCTCGCCGGTCGCGGAGACGTCCCCGTTGCGTCGGGTGCCTCGGCGCCGCTCGAGCGGAAGCTCGTGGTCGCGGCGCACGTCCACGGCGAGAGCGGCCTCGACGGCCCGGCGCTGCCGCCGCCGAGCCTCGCGCCGGTCTCCGACGACGCAGTCGAGTGGATGTCCGCGGCGGTCGCGGACGCGCCGGGACCGGTCACGCTCGTTCCGACCGGCCCGCTGACGAACATCGCGCGCTACCTGCACGAGCACGGTACGGACGGCGTCGAGCGGATCGTGCTGATGGGCGGCGCGATCGCGGAGGGGAACATGACCCCGGCCGCCGAGTTCAACGTCTGGGCCGATCCCGAGGCCGCACAGACGGTCCTCGATGCGCCGCTCGACGTGACGATGATCGGCCTCGACGTGACGCACAAGGCCGTCACCGGCCCGGACGTACAACGCCGACTACGCGACGCGGGCTCGATCGGCGTCTTCGTCGCGGAGCTCGTGGACTTCTTCACCGTGTACCACCGCGAGACGTACGGCTGGGACGGCGCCCCGATCCACGATGCCGTCGCCGTCGCGCACGTCCTCCGTCCCGGGCTCGTCGAGACGGAGCTGCGCAACGTCGAGGTCGAGCGCGACTCCGAGCTCTGCCGCGGCCGGACGGTCGTCGACCTCTGGCGCCGCACCGACCGCGCTGCAAACGCCCACGTCGGCGTCGACCTCGACTCGGCGGCGTTCTTCGACCTTCTCGTCGACCGCATCTCGAGGCTGGGGTAGGGACGTGGCGGACGTGATGGTCTTCGTCGAGGTTCCCTCGGGCTCGCGGAACAAGTACGAGGTCGACCCAGCGACAGGGCACATCGTCCTCGATCGGCGGCTGTTCACGTCGATGAGCTACCCGGCCGACTACGGCTTCGTCGAGGGGACGCTCGGCGAGGACGGCGACCCGCTCGACGCACTCTGCCTCGTCGGCGAGCCGACGTTCCCGGGCTGCCGGATCCGCGCTCGCGTCGTCGGCGTCTTCCACATGACGGACGCGAAGGGGCCGGACGAGAAGATCCTCTGCGTCCCGCTCAAGGACCCCGCGTGGATGCGCGTCCACGACGTCCACGACATCCCTCCCGAGCTGCGCAACGAGATCGAGCACTTCTTCCAGGTCTACAAGGATCTCGAGGCCGAGAAGGTCGAGACACGCGGCTTCGGCAACCGAGCCGAGGCCGAGGTGATCGTGGACGAGGCGCGCGCCCGCATGCCGTGAGTCAGAGTCGTCCGACGGCGATCCCGGCCCAGACCGCCAGCATCCCGAGCACGACCGTCCCGAGCATGTTGGCGAGCGCCTGCCCGAGCTCGCCGCGCTCGAGCAGCCGGTACGTGTCGAGGGAGAGGGTCGAGAACGTCGTGTAGGCCCCGAGGAATCCCGTGATCACGGCCGGACGCACCCAACCCGCCTCGAAGCGCGGCTCGAGCTCCTCGACCGCGAGGCCGATCAGGAATGCGCCCGTCACGTTCACGACGAGGATTCCCCACGGGAACGGGCCGGTGCGCCGGCCGATCCATTCGTCGAGCCCGTAGCGGGCGAGCGCGCCGAGGGCGCCGCCGACCGCGATGCCGACTGCGACCGGCATCGCGCGAGCATACGCGCAGGACTCGCCGCGGCTGCGCAGAAGCTGCAAGCCCATGGCCACGAGGAAGAAGCGGGCCGCACCGGCGCGGACGCGCAAGCCGCGCAGTCCCGCGCGCGTCCGCAAGAAGACGTCGAAGACACGCGGGCACCACCATCCCGAGCTCTGGGGGCTCGGTCTCGTCGCGGTCGGGCTCGTGCTCGCGACCGTCGTCTGGCTCGGCTTCGACGGAGGCCCGGTCGGAGCGCACGTCGCAGGCTGGCTGCGCGACGGCCTCGGCGCGGCGGCCCCGCTCGTCCCACTCGCGCTCCTGGGTATCGGCGGGCTGATGCTCGTCCGGAGCAAGCTGATCGACCTGCGCCCCTTCCGCACCGGCGTCGCCATCGGCCTTCTGGGCCTGATGCTCGCGTTGGGAGAGAGCCACGGGGGCGCTGTCGGCTCGGCCCTGGGCGGCAGCCTCGCGCGCTTCATCGGGGAGGCGGGCTCGCTGATCCTCGGGATCGCACTCGTCCTCGCCGGGCTGCTGCTCGTCACCGGCGCGTCTGCCGGCTCGCTCCTCCGCAGCTCGGGGAATGCCGTCCGGCAGGCAGGCAGCGCCGCTCGCCGGTCGATCGAGAGCATCGAGTGGGCCGATTGGAGCGACGCCGACCCGTCGGCCGACGCCGTCGAGACTGCCCCGAGGGGGCTGCCCCGCACGCCCGTCGTGCCGGTGGACGGCATGGCGGCGTACCCGGACGTCGTCGCGGCAGGCCCGCTCTCCGCCGAGCCGCCGCCGCTGCTTCCGCCCGAGCCAGACCTCGTGCCGGAGGAGGATCCGACGGCGGACGACGCCGCGCTCGACTTCGAGCCCGCGACGAGCGGCGAATACCGGCTTCCCGACCGCGCGCTCCTCAAGGCGAGCCCGCCGACACGGTCCGACTCCGCCGACGTCAGTGCCCGCACCGCGCAGGTGCTCACGGAGACGCTCGCGCACTTCGGCGTCGAGGCAACGGTGGTCGGCACCATCGCGGGCCCGCGGGTCGTGCGCTACGAGCTCCAGCTGGCGCCGGGAACGAAGGTCTCGAAGGTCGCGGGCCTGAAGGACGACCTCTCGTACGCGCTCGCGACGACGGAGATCCGCATCCTCGCCCCGATTCCGGGCAAGCAGGCGGTGGGCGTCGAGGTGCCGAATCTCGCGCCCCGCATGGTGACGCTCGGCGACATCTACGACGACCTCCCCGGCACCGCGAGCCCGCTGTCGGTCTGGCTCGGCAAGGACATCTCCGGGAACGCGGTGTGGACCGACCTCGCGCGCATGCCGCACCTCCTGATCGCCGGCACCACGGGCTCGGGCAAGTCGGGCTGCATCAACACGCTCCTCACCTCCGTGCTGCTGCGCGCGACCCCGGACGACGTGCGGATGATCCTCATCGACCCCAAGCGGATCGAGCTCAACTTCTACGAGTCGATCCCGCACCTCTTGACCCCGGTCGTGTCGAGCCCCAAGGAGGCCTCGGCCGTGCTCCAGAACGTCGTGGCGGAGATGGAGCGCCGCTACGAGCGCCTGTCGCTGATCCGCGCGCGCAACCTGCCCGAGGCCAATCGCACGTTCCGGGCGCGTGGGGAGGACCCGCTCCCGTACCTGTTGGTCGTGATCGACGAGCTGGCGGACCTGATGATGGTCTCGCCGCAGGCGGTCGAGGACGCGATCATCCGGCTCGCACAGAAGTCGCGTGCGGTCGGGATCCACCTCGTGCTCGCCACCCAGCGCCCGTCGGTGGACGTCATCACCGGGATGATCAAGGCGAACGTCCCGAGCCGGATCGCGTTCGCCGTGTCGAGCCAGACCGACTCCCGCGTGATCCTCGACGGCTCGGGGGCGGAGAGCCTCCTCGGACAGGGCGACATGCTCTTCAAGCCGCTCGGCACGTCACGCCTGCAGCGCGTCCAGGGCGCGTTCGTGACCGAGGACGAGATCGCGCTGATCGTCGAGCAGTGCCGGGCGCAGCGCGGCCAGCAGCTCGACGAGACCCTGCTCGAGGCGCCGGAGGCCGCGCCCGCGGAGGACGGCGACGACCTCGACTTCGACCCCGACGAGGATCCGCTGCTCGACCGCGCGATCGAGGTGGTCGTCCAGACGCAGACGGCATCCGTCTCGCTGCTCCAGCGCCGCCTGCGTGTCGGCTACACGCGCGCGGGCCGCCTCATCGACATGCTCGAGCGGCGCGGGATCATCTCCGGCTACGAGGGCTCCAAGCCGCGGCGCGTGCTGCTCGAGGAGCATCAGCTCGCCTCGGTCATCGGGTCCCGGTAGGTCGCTCGGCGCGACCGATCTTCTAACAACTCGTCGTCCGCGCAGCGACTATTGTTCGGCCGTTACGGCTCTGTCCAACTTCGTGCTCGATCCCGCGTCACAAGGCGGGGAAAGCTCAGTCAAGCACCATCAAGGAGGGTAAGTGGCGATTCGTAAATGGATGGTCGTCGCCTCGCTCGCGCTCTTCGCGGTCGTGGCGTTGACCGTCACCTCGATCGGCTCTGCGAAGCCCGAGGCCAACGATCCGATCAAGGTCGCCGTCGTGACCGACATCGGCGGGCTCAACGACAAGGGCTTCAACGCCCTCGCAGCGAAGGGCCTGAACGACGCGAAGAAGCGGTTCGGCGTCACCGGCCGCGTCTTCATCTCGAAGACGGCGGCGGACTACATTCCCAATCTGTCCACCGCGGCGCGCCAGGGGTACGACCTCGTCGTCGCGAACGGCTTCCTCATGGGCGACGCTACGGCGGCCGTCGCGAAGCGGTTCCCGGACACGAAGTTCGCGATCATCGACTTCCCGTGGGTTGCGCTCAAGGGCAAGCCGAAGAACGTCCGCGGTCTCATCTTCAAGGAGGCCGAGGCCGGGTACCTCGCCGGCGTCGCGGCTGCGACGGTGGCGAAGGGCCAGCCGGTCAGCTTCGTCGGCGGGCAGGCCGTCCCGGCCGTCGTCGCCTTCCGCGCCGGCTACAAGGCGGGCGTTGCGAAGACGAACGCCAAGACGAAGTTCCTCTCGGGCTACTCGCAGGAGTTCGTCGACCAGGCGAAGTGCAAGGAGCTCGCGCTGACGCAGATCGAGGCAGGCTCGAAGGTCGTCTTCGCGGCCGCCGGCGGCTGCGGCCTCGGCGCCCTCCAGGCGGCGAAGGAGAAGGGCGTCTGGGGGATCGGCGTCGACTCCGACCAGGCGTACCTCGGCACGCACATCCTGACGAGCGCGACCAAGAAGGTCGACCTCGCCGTCTTCACCACGGCCGGTGAGGTCAGCGACGGCAAGTTCAAGGGTGGCACCGACGGCGTCTTCACCGTCAAGAACGGTGGCGTCGGCTTCGGCAAGGTCAGCGTGAAGGCGCCCCAGCGGGCCGCGCTGATCGCGAAGCTCACCGCGGTCTCCAAGCAGATCGCGGCCGGCAAGATCAAGGCGCCGACCAAGTAGCGCGGCGACCTCGGCACCACGCCGACGGGCGGGCCTCCGGGCCCGCCCGTCGGCGTTTCGGACGCGGTGCGCCGGCAGACTGCTCACGCGCGGCTCAGCGGACTCGTCCCGCGCGAAGGGGGACTATGATCGCGCGGATGCCCGAGCGGCCCGTCGTCCTCGAGATGCAGCACATCACGAAGCGCTTTCCGGGCATCGTCGCCAACGACGACGTGAGCTTCGATCTCCGCGAGGGCGAGGTGCATGCCCTCCTCGGGGAGAACGGCGCCGGCAAGTCGACGCTGATGAACATCCTCTACGGGCTCTACCACCCGGACGAGGGGGAGATCCGCATCAAGGGCAAGTCCGTCCAGCTCGGCTCGCCGCGCGCCGCGATCGACGCGGGCGTCGGGATGGTGCACCAGCACTTCATGCTGATCCCGGTGATGACGGTGGCCGAGAACATCGTGCTCGCCTCGGAGCCCGTCCACGCCGGCGTGCTGCTCGACCTGCGCGCCGCGGAGCAGCGGGTCGCCGAGCTGTCGGATCGCTTCTCGCTCGAGGTGGACCCCCGCTCGCGCATCGAGGACATCACCGTCGGGCAGCAGCAGCGCGTCGAGATCCTGAAGGCGCTGTACCGCAACGCGGACATCCTCGCGCTGGACGAGCCGACGGCAGTCCTCACCCCGCAGGAGGCGCGGGAGCTGTTCGAGATCGTGCGCGGCCTCACCGCACGGGGGACGTCCGTCATCTTCATCAGCCACAAGCTGAACGAGGTCGAGGAGATCGCCGACCGCATCACCGTGCTGCGCCGGGGCAAGCTCGTCGAGACCCTGCCGGCCGAGGGCGCCACGGAGGAGAGCCTCGCCCGGCTGATGGTCGGCCGCGACGTCCTGCTCCGCGTCGACAAGACCGAGGCCAAGCCGGCCGAGTCGCTCCTCGGCGTCGAGAGCCTCCAGGTCTTCGACGACCGCGGGATCGAGAAGGTGCGCGGTGTCTCGTTCGACGTGCGCGCGGGCGAGATCGTCGGCATCGCGGGGATCGACGGCAACGGCCAGACCGAGCTGATCGACGCGATGACCGGCCTGCGGCGCGTCGACGGTGGCTCCGTCGTCGTCGACGGACAGGACGTCACGAGCGTCGGCGTCCAGGAGCATTTCGACTCGGGTCTCGGCCACATCCCGGAGGACCGCCAGCGGCGCGGGCTCGTGCTCGAGTTCTCGATTGCGGAGAACATCGCGATCCACGACTACCGCAGCAAGCCGGACTCGCGGTTCGGCTGGCTCTCGCCGTCGCGCCTGATCGAGACTGCGCGGAGGCTGATCCAGGAGTTCGACGTGCGTGGCGGCGGGCCGCGGACCCGCGCGGCCGGCCTCTCCGGCGGGAACCAGCAGAAGGTCATCCTCGCCCGCGAGATCAACCGCGACCCGAAGGTCCTGATCGCCGCGCAGCCGACGCGGGGCCTCGACGTCGGCGCGATCGAGTTCGTCCATCGCCGCATGATCGAGGAGCGCGACGAGGGACGCGGCGTCCTGCTCGTCTCGCTCGAGCTCGAGGAGATCCTCTCGCTCTCCGACCGGATCCTCGTCATGTACGAGGGCGAGATCGTCGGTGAGTTCCCGCCGACCGCGACCGAGGAGCAGCTCGGCGTCGCGATGACGGGCGGCGGCCGGAGTGAGGAGCAGGTGGCGTGAGCGCCGCGGGCGACGACTCCGCACTGCCTCCCAGCGGCGATCCATCGGGCCTCGGCCCGGAGCTCCAGCCCTCGCTGATCGACCGCTACGGTTGGGCGCAGCGCGCGGAGGGGATCCTGGCGCCGATCCTGACGACGGTCCTCGCGTTCCTCGTCGGCGGACTGGTCGTGCTCGTGACGACGGGAAAGAACCCCGTCACGACGTACCGCGCGATCTTCGAGGGGGCGGGGCTCTCGTGGTTCTTCGAGGTCGGGAACAACGAGATCGGTCTGCCGTTCAGCGACGCGAAGGTCTGGTTCCCGTGGAACGTGAACGACATCGACTCGTTGGCGGCGGTCAACCTCCAGCAGACGCTGATCGTCACCACGACGCTCGTCCTCACCGGCCTTGCCGTCGCGTTCGCGTTTCGCTGCGGCCTCTTCAACATCGGCGGCCAGGGCCAGTACATCGTCGGCAGCATCTGGGCGGTGTGGATCGGCTCGTCCTTCGACGGGATGAACCCGTTCCTGCACATCACGCTCGCGATTGTCGTCGCCACGCTCGCCGGCGCGGCGTGGGCCGGGATCGCAGGGTTCCTGAAAGCCACGGTCGGAGCGCACGAGGTCATCTCGACGATCATGCTCAACTGGATCGCGATCTGGGTGGGCTCGTTCCTGTTCGGACTTGGTGGCCCGCTCCAGAACGACGCGCAGTCGTCGGTTCCGATCTCGAACGACATCGTCGAGAGCGCGAAGCTCCCGATCCTCTGGGGCGACCCGCTGCTGCAGGGCCTCCACACGGGGATCTTCTTCGCCATCGCCGCGCTGGTCGTCTACTGGGCCGTGCTCAACCGGACGACGCTCGGGTACGGCGTCCGCGCGGTCGGCTTCAACCCCGAGGGTGCCCGCTACGGCGGCATCAGCGTCCGGCGCAACTACTTCCTGGCGATGGCGATCTCGGGCGCGTTCGCGGGGATCGCGGGCGCGATCGACGTGCTCGGGTGGGAGTTCCGCCTGGCGACGGGCGACATCCAGACCAGCCAGCTCGGGTTCATGGGCATCGCGGTCGCGCTCCTCGGCCGGAACACCGCGGTGGGTGTCTTCCTTTCGGCCCTGCTCTTCGGCTCGCTCGTAACCGGGACGTCGACGCGGAACCTCGATCCCGAGGTCTTCCAGCCCGAGCTCGCCTTCAACCTGACGCTCCTGATCCAGGGCCTCGTCGTGCTCTTCGTCGGCGCCGACCTCATCGTCCTGTGGTTCCTCCGGCGTCTGCGGACGAGGGTGTCGGCATGACGAGCGTCGCGCTGCCCGTCGCGGCCCGGATGCCCCACGGGCTCCGGCGCGTCGCCTGGATCGGCATCGCGATCGGCATCGTGGCGGCCTGGATGGCCCTGCCGCCGCTCACGCTGCGGTCGTGGGTCCCGAGCCTCGTGCTCGCGCTGATCGCGGTGATGCTCGGCATCGGCGTCGCGATCCGTGGCGAGCGCCGGTTCGGCGGGTTCGCGATCGCGTCGGGCCTGTTCGGCTTCGGGATCGCGTTTGCCGCAACGCTGTCGAGCGTCGGCAAGCTGGAGAGCGTCGTCGTCTGGTCGGCGCTCCTCGCCGCGATGCTGCGGTTCGCAACGCCGCTCGCGTTCGCCTCGCTCGGCGGCATGTTCTCCGAGCGCTCCGGCGTCGTGAACATCGGCCTCGAGGGGATGATGTTGATGGGCGCGTTCTTCGGGATCATGGGCGCCGACAAGCTCGACTCGTGGTGGCTCGGGCTGCTCGTGGGCGTGCTCGCCGGGGGTGCCGCGGCCTTCGTGCATGCGGTGTGGGCAATTCACCTCCAGGCCGATCAGATCGTGAGCGGAACCGCGATCAACTTCCTGGCCGTCGGCCTCACCGGCTATCTGTTCATCGACATCTACGGCACCGAGGGCACGCCGACGGACATCCCGAGCATCCCGGACGTCCATCTCGGCTTCCTGGGCGACGGCTTCGTCGGCGACATCTTCGGGCAACTCAACCTGATGATCTGGATCGCGATCATCCTCGTCCCGCTGACGTGGGCGATCATGTTCAAGACGCCGATCGGTCTCCGGATCCGCGCGTGCGGCGAGCACCCTCGTGCGGCAGACACGGTCGGCATCAGCGTGTACGGCGTTCGCTACGCCGCCGTCACCCTCTCAGGGATGCTGGCGGCCGCGGGCGGTGCCTACCTCTCGATCGGCTTCGTCAACTCGTTCAACGAGAACATGACCGCGGGACGCGGGTTCATCGCCCTCGCCGCGCTGATCTTCGGGAACTGGCGGCCATTCGGCGCGGCCGCGGCGTGCCTGCTGTTCGGCTTCTCGAGCGCGCTCGCGCAGCGGCTGCCGGAGTACTCGCAATCGGCCTCCGTGCTCTTCCAGGCCCTCCCGTACGTCCTCACGCTGATCGCGGTCGCCGGGGTGATCGGGCGCTCGATCCCGCCTGCCGCCGTCGGCCGGCCGTACCGCAAGCAGTAGGTGGTCGTGGCAGCCGACGCCGTCTCGGATTCCGGCGCCACCGGCAACGGCCGCGCGGTCGGCGCGCTGGCCGTCGGGCTGCTCTCGGTCGCGTCCATGCCGCTCGCCATCCTCGCCACACGCTACTCCGGGTCGTACGAGCTGCTCCACGCGGGCTTCGCGATACCGGTCGCCGTCATCCTCGGGGCCGGCGCCATCGGCCTCGCACGCGGTGCTCTCCGGCTCGACGACATCCGGCTCGGACGAGCTGGTGGCCGGCGCCTCGCACGACTCGGCCGCGCGCTCGGCGTGCTCGGCATCTCGCTGGGAGCGACCTGTGCCGTCGCCCTCGCCGTCTACGGGATCCTCACCTACCTCGGCGAGCGCTGACCCGATTCGCCGTCGGCGGATCGCGACTACACTCCCGGATTCGTGTTCGAGATCGGCTCCAGTCTCCGCGAGGCGCGCGTCCGCCAGCACCTCGAGTTCGAGGGGCTCGAAGAGCGGACGAAGGTGCGCGCGAAGTACCTCCGCTACCTCGAGGAGGAGCGGTTCGAGCAGCTTCCCGGCCACGCATACACGAAGGGCTTCCTCCACGTGTACGCCGACGCGCTGGGCCTCGACGGCCGGCTCTACGTCGAGGAGTACAACCTCCGCTACGTCGGCGGCGCCGGCAGCGGTGCTGAGGAGGCGAGCGCGCCGCGCGTCCCACGCGCCCCGACGGGTCGTCCGAGGCACCGACGGAACCGGCGCGAGTCCGGCACGGTGGGCGTCGCGCTGGCCGCGATCCTCGTCGTCACCGCGCTCGTGATCGCGGCGTGGCGCTTCGGCGGCCACGACGAGCCCCAGGTCGACGGCGTGAACGCGCCGAAGGCACGCACCACGGCCGCCACCAAGCGCACGGCGACGCAGCAGCAGGTCGTCGTCACGATCCATGCCCTCCGCGGCCCGTCGTTCATGGAGGTACGGGCGGGCAACGGCACGCCGCTCTACACGGGGACGCTCGAGAAGGGGCAGACCCAGCGGTTCACGAAGAAGTCACTGTCGCTCTCGGTCGACCGGCCGCGCAACGTCGTCGTGAAGGTGAACGGCGCGCGGTACGTGTTCCCGCCGGGCGGCCGGGCGCTCACGGTGTCCGGGGCGACCGCCGTCAGCGGGTGAGCTCGAGGCCGCGCGCGGTCGTCGTCGTCACGGGCAGCGAGCTCGTGCGCGGCGAGCGCACCGATCGGAACGGCCCGTTCTACGCCCGCGAGGCGCTCTCGCTCGGTCTCGTGCCGGAGCGGATCGTGATCGTCGGGGACGACCCGAACGACATCGAGGCGGCGCTTCGTGCCGCGGAGGACGCCGACATCTGCCTCGTCTCCGGCGGGCTCGGCCCGACGCACGACGACCGCACAGTCGAGCTCGTGGCACGGGTCGCAGGAGCCCCGCTTCGCGTCGATCCGGAGCTCGAGAGCACGATCGAGGGAATCTCGCGCCGGGTCGCGGAACGGCTCGGGCGGCCGTACGGCGACTTCGCGCCCGGCGTGACGAAGCAGGCGACGGTGCCCGAGGGCTCCGTCGTCGTCGGGATCGCGGGCACCGCTCCCGGGCTCGTCGTCCCGGGTCGGCGCTGTGTCTACGTCGTGATGCCCGGCCCTCCCGGCGAGCTGCGCCGGCTCTGGCCGGCGGCCGTCGCCAGCGACCCCGTGCAGGCCGTGCTCGCGCGCACGACGCCCCCCGGGCGGCGGGTGCTCCGCTTCTACGGCGTCAGCGAGTCGGCCGTGGCACGTGCCCTCGCGGAGGCCGGAGGCGACGGCGACGGCGTCGAGGCAACGATCTGCGCGCGCGACTTCGAGATCCACGTCGACCTCGTCGTCGAGCCGGGTTCCGAGGCGCGTGCCGACGAGCTCGAGGTCGCCTTCCTCGACCCGCTCCGCAGGTACCTCTTCACCCAGGACGAGCAGTCCGTCGCGGAGATGGTCCTCGGCCTCTGCCGCGCGCGTGGGCTGCGGCTGGCGACGGCCGAGTCGTGCACAGGGGGGCTCGTCGCCGCGCGCCTGACCGACGTCCCCGGCTCGAGCGACGTCTTCGCCGGCGCGATCGTGGCGTACGGGAACGAGGTCAAGACCGCCGAGCTCGGAGTGCCCGCGGCCCTGATCGAGGCACACGGCGCCGTCTCCGCGGAGGTAGCGGAGGCGATGGCGGCGGGTGTGAGGGAGCGGCTGGCCGTCGACGTGGGTGTCGCGGTGACCGGTGTCGCCGGCCCGGACGGCGGCACGGAGGAGAAGCCGGTCGGGCTCGTGTACTTCCACGTCTCCACGCCGGACGCCGAGCGCGGTGGGGAGTTCTCGCTCCCGGCCGACCGTGACACGGTCCGCTCGCGGGCGACGGTCGGCGCGCTGCACCTCGCGCGGCGCGTCCTGACACAGAGTCGGCACGAAGACGTATGACTTCCGCGGGTAGCGTCGGAGGCGATGAGCGCCTTCGGCTCTTCCTCGCACTCG
>Ga0207691_10002175_pt1 | contig 19170 bp, 17 predicted proteins | sample KBSM13metaG_FD_184327 | JGI IMG/M metagenome (GOLD analysis project Ga0207691, IMG submission 184327) | Miscanthus rhizosphere microbial communities from Kellogg Biological Station, Michigan, USA - KBS M1-3 metaG (SPAdes) (version 2) | ecosystem: Host-associated > Plants > Roots > Rhizosphere >... | reverse complement strand
CGCCGCCATCGTGAAGAAGATCGCCGCCGTCATCGCGCCCGCGAGCCCGACCAGCTGCCAGCCGTTGCGGAAGCCACCGGCGACGGTGAGGATGGGGGTAAGCATCAGACCGGCGACGAACGTGAAGCCGAACAGCGCGGCGATGCCCCACGCACTGTTGCGCAGGCGAGTAACTACGAACAGCATGCCCATCATGGCGCCGAACATCAGCAGCGGCGTCGCGATCGGATGCGCGGCGAACTGCGCGTAGAAATTGAGTTGCGCTCCGACGAATGCGCCCGCGATCGTCGGCAGCATCGACAGCGCAAGCAGCCAGTACGTATTGCGCAGGACGTTGTTCTGCGCCAACGGCGGCGCAACGGTGCCGTCGAAGACAGGGGTACGCGGCCGCGTCGGCTGGCCCGACATCACCGGTTCGAATTTTCGATCCATCTATCCCTCCTACAGGCGGCCCAACGGGGCCAAGCAACTCTTAGACTAACAGAAAGATACAGGGTTTCATCGCCAGGGACGTCCGCCCCGAGTAGCCGGGATCCCCGGCCACAAGATTGCGCCAAACCTGCGCCATTTCAAGCCGTCGACCTGACATGAGGCAATCCCGGAATCTTGTACACTTGCCGGACCGGGCGTGCCCCAAGTCGCTGATTACAAAGAACGGATGGGTGGCAGAGTGGTCGAATGCACCGGACTTGAAATCCGGCAAGGGCGCAAGTCCTTCGTGGGTTCGAATCCCACCCCATCCGCCAGACTGACTTCCCGACAGTGCCGCCAACAGGAGCGTGAGTATGAGCCGTCTGAACATTTGGATGATTGCGACGGGTTGGGCGCTGCTCGCTGGGGCCGCCGGTTCGGCGCAGGCGCAGGCCGAGTGGCCGACCAGGCCTATCGTGTACGTCGTTCCGTTCGCGGTCGGCGGCAACACGGATACGCTTGCGCGGTTGCTCAGTCAAAAACTCGCCGCATCGCTCGGGCAACCCATAGTGATAGAGAACAAACCGGGCGCAGGCGGAAACATCGGGTCCGATTTCGTGGCCAAGGCCAAGCCTGATGGCTACACGATCCTGGGAGGCACGATCAGCTCGCACGCGATCAATGCGAGCGTCTATCCCAACATGCCTTACGATCCGGTCAAGTCGTTTGAGCCCGTAATCTTGCTCGGTAGCAACCCACTTGTGTTCGCGGTCAACGCGAGCACGCCCTACAAGTCGCTCAAAGAGGTGCTCGACGCCGCCAAAACGAAGCCGGGGGAGTTGGCCTTCGCCTCGCCAGGACCCGGCACGTCGCCGCATCTCGCGGGCGAACTTCTGAAGACGCTCACCCGTGTCGACCTCACGCACGTCCCATACAAGGGCAGTGGCCCGGCGCTGTCGGATGTGATTGGCGGACAGGTCCCGATCATCATTGACACTACGATAGTGCTCGGAGCGCAGATCAAGGCCGGCAAGCTACGCCCGCTTGCCGTTGCCTATCCCAAGCGGCTGGGAACTCTCCCGGACGTGCCCACCGCCGCGGAAGCAGGCGTACCCGGTTGGGAAGTTGTCTCTTGGCAAGCGGTGTTCGCGCCCGCAGGTACGCCGAAACCGATCGTGCAGCGTCTCAATACGGAGATCGCGCGCACCATGAAAATGCCGGATGTGCAGGCGCGCCTCGTCGACCTGGGTGTGGAGGTCGGCGGCGGCCCGCCCGAGCAACTAGCGGAATTTCAGAAGGCGGAAATCGCCAAATGGGCAACCGTGGTGAAGACTGCCGGCGTGAAACCGGAGTGATGCGCGCAACTTGCAGGCTTTGACGACGCGACGCCAATCTGCACCGGGACGAGAAGTCGAGCGATTGCGGGTACGCCGGCGCTCGAGATCCGGATTCGTCACTTGGGTGTTGATGGGACGGGCGGGAGCGGGTGCGGCGCGCGACGGCTGGTGACTGTGCGCTACATCATGTTTGGCAATAGCGTGGAATATTACAACTACGTTTATCGAAAAGTCTGCGTCCGTTGTTTTCGTTCATGATTGTCCCTGTGGTCTGGAATGTGCTCTCCCTCCTTCGTTTGCAGCAAATTCCGAAGATTGAGAATTTTCGGGTTGGTCGGGGCGACTTGACCCTCGCCGCAGAGCGGTTTGCTTCGTTTCTTTCTGCAACCAAGGGGGAATACATGAAATCGAAGATTCGACGATTGCTTGCGGTCGGACTGTTGGCTGCTTCGGTGGGGGCAAATGCCACGCTCGTTTCGTGGTCGATTGACGGAGTTTTCGGGTCCGTGAGCGGATCGCAAGCGGTGTCGTTCCCTATCCAGCCGCCGGCCCCGTACAGTTTGGTGCTGAATTTCGATACCGCTGCGACTCTCACCAACCCCGGCTGCGGCGGCCTTGGCACCGTTTGCAGATACAACGATCCAAGCATGTTCTGGTTCAACTTTACTTCCGGGCCAATCGTTGGACAGACCATTAGCTTCGATAACGCGTCAATTCAGATTTTCAATAATGCGGACCCGGGAAACGGCTTCGGTCCCATTGACGGGTACTTGTTTCAGGGGCGCAACCTCAACGGCGGGGCCGAACTCGAGAAGTTCAGCGTCTTCTTCTACAGTTTCAGCGACATAGTCTCCGGTCCGGGGATTCCGGATTTGCCGCCCGCATTGGACGCGAACATGGTGGCCCGCACCCGCTACTGCAGAGGAGAAGGCAGCAGCGAGAATTGCGAGGAAATCTTCTTGTCGGGCCCTGTTGTCAGCGCCAGTGCCACTGTTCCCGAGCCCGCCAGCCTCGCACTGCTCGGCCTTGGCTTCGCCGGACTCAGCTTCTCGCGCCGCAAGCGGTAGCCATTTCCGCGCCCGTACCGGCCCCGCTACGGCGGGGCTTGTTGTTGGTACCGTTGCAGCCATCGTCGATCGAGGCACCTAATGCCAGTGGGTCACTCCATGGAGATTTACGCGCGTCCGCACAGCAGATGACGGCGCATCAAGCATGGACGCGGGTCAACTCGTCAAAGTACGATGACAAGGCGATCATCGAGCTAACCAGGGAGCCCCCATGACCACGAAGCTGGAAGGCGATCTGAGACGAGAATTTCTGATCGGGCAAGATCCCTACACGCTTACGATTTCACCCAAGGGCTTCGTGCTGGCGCTCAAAGGTCGTAGGAAAGGACTGGAGGTTGCCTGGGCGGACCTGGTAAGCGGCGACGCTGCCATGGCAACGGCTCTGAATGCGTCACTGAGCGCGAACATCCAGCCCAAAGCGGCCAAACCGGGGCCGGTCGTTCCCAAGGTCGCGAAAGCTACAATGGCGAAAAAGAGGCGGTAGGACCTTCCGCCAGTTGCAGAGTGAAATTGCCGACGCAGCGGGCCGTGTGCCCTGCTCCCGCGCGCAACCCGAGGGCAAGCGAATATGTACAGCGAAGATGACTTGTCCTCGGCCGTTGCCGCAGGCGTCCTGACCGAGGCATCGGCCGAAGCGTTTCGCGCGCACGTCGAGCAACGCCAGCGCTCGTCTGCCGTCGACGAGGAGCATTTCCGTCTCGTCACCGGATTCAACGACATCTTTGTCGTGATCGCGTGCGTGCTGCTGCTAGCGTCGCTGGCCGGTATCGGCGCCTCCTACGCGTCGCACATCGGGAGCGCGGCGGTCGCCGTCGCCGCCTGGCTGCTCGCCGAGTTCTTCACACGCAGACGTCGCATGGCGCTGCCGTCGATCGTCCTGCTGCTCGCGTTCACCGGCGCCGTATTCGCGACGATCCTCCTGGTGGTCGGCACGAATGACCCTGTTGCCTACGCCATCGCCAGCGCCGTCGCTGCGCTGGCCGCGTGGCTGCATTGGCGGCGCTTTCGCGTGCCGATCACGATCGCGGCGGGCGTCGCCGCAGCCGTCGGTTGCGCGTTCGGGCTGTTCCTCTGGGTGGCACCGAATGCCGGTATTTGGCTGAACCTGCTTTCGCTGATCGCCGGAATCGCGGTGTTCGCGGCGGCGATGCGCTGGGACGCGACGGACACGCTGCGGCAGACTCGCCGGTCGGACGTGGCGTTCTGGCTGCACCTGCTGGCCGCACCTCTCCTCGTGCATCCGATCTTCACCGTGTTGGGCGTCACCGGCGGGCATGCCGATCTGGGACAAGCATTGGCCGTCGTGGTGCTCTATGTCGCGATCGCGCTGATTTCGCTGGCTGTCGACCGCCGGGCGCTGATGGTCTCGGCATTGACCTACGTTCTGTTCGCGTTCAGCGCGCTATTGAAGCAATTCGGCGTCGTGAGCCTGAGCTTCGCGATCACCGCGTTCGCCATCGGCGCCGCGTTGCTGCTGTTGTCTGCGTTCTGGCATCCCACCCGCGCATACGTGCTGAGGTTTTTGCCGCTCGCGCTCCAGCAGCGACTCGCGCCGTTTCGATAGGCGCGCACCGGTGTTTCCGCGTCGAAACGGACGTTCATCGACCGGCTCATGAGTTCATTTCCGACCGCCGAGGCAATTGCGAATTGCCCCAACTGCGGCGCCCGAAGCACCGGCGCATGGTGCGCGGATTGCGGCCAGGAATCCATTGCCGGACCGCACCCATCCGCACGCAGCATTCGACGACAATGGGAGCGAATTTGGCATTCGGCCGTGGCGCTCTTCTTCCGTCCGGGACAGCTGACCGCGGAATTCCGCGACGGGCAGCGCGCCCGATCCGTGAGTCCCTGGCGGCTCGCGATCAACCTGGTGACCTTCTTCTTCCTGCTCTCGTTCGTGACGGATTTCCGCGTCGCGAATCTTGCGCGACAGGATCCCGGCGGAACATTGTCTGGCTACATCAACGAAGCGGCCAGTCTGGCCCATGTCGATGTGCCCACGTACCTCGAACGCGTGGATCGCCGGTTCGACGCCATTTACACGGCTATGATCGCGGTGCTGGTTGCCATTGCCGCATTGACCGCACGCTTGACGCATTGGCGGCCCGGCGCGCGCTGGAGCGTTCATTTTGTATTTGCACTCCACCTGATCGCGTGGTCGTTCATAGTCAATTTCATCTACCTGGTGGCATTGCGCGTGTTCAATGTGCCCGCCTTCATATTGGGCAGGGATCCATCGGCCGTCGCAATCGGCGCGGTGTTGCTGTTCCTTGTACTGGCCTGGCAGTTCGGCTATGTGCTCGTCGCCTTTCGCCGGGTGTACGGTGACACGTGGCTGGGCGGTTCCGCGAAGGCCGCGATCATGGTCGTCGTGAAGCTGGTCGCCGGAAACGCGCTGGCCTTCCTCTCGTTCTGGCTCGCCGTGCAGTCATTGGCTCACTTGCACTGATCGTCCAGGACACGTACACGCTTGGGCCATCAACACGATTTGACGATTCGCGACTTCGTCGAAGCAGACTTCGACCAACTGGTTGCGCGGTGGCACGAAACCAATCTGGCCAGTTACTGGTACAACGACGTGCAGCAACGGCACACGCTGGCCGATGCGCGCGCGTTCTTCCGGAACAGGCTGCTGCCGGCCTGCGACCTCTGGGTCGCGACGCGATCCGGCGTCCTGCTGGGCATGCTGGCGTTCGAGTCGCCGTGGATTCGCCATTTCACGATCTTTGCGGAGCACCAGCGTCAGGGTATCGGCACCGCACTGCTGGAAAAGGCGCGAGAGCATTCGCCAGCGGAAGTCCGGCTGTTCACGTTCCAGCGCAACGCGCCGGCGCGCGCGTTCTACGAAAAGCATGGATTCGTGGCCGTGGCGTTCGGGATCAGTCCCGCACCGGAGCTCGAACCCGACGTGGAGTATCGCTGGCCGGCATGACGTCGCGGACGCTGCAGTTCGGCCGCGGGCTAGAATAAGCGCGACCCCTCCGCCCGCCGAGGCGGAAAAGGAAATCCCCATGTCTGACGCATTCCTCGCCCATATGCGGGCCACGCTGGACCAGATTCGCGCCGATGGCTTCTACAAGTCCGAACGGGTGATCGAGAGTCCGCAAGCCGCGCAAATCGGTATTGCCGGCGGACGCGCAGTACCTGCGGACGTGCTCAACTTCTGCGCGAACAACTATCTCGGGCTGGCCAACGATTCGCGCCTCGTGCGGGCGGCCAAGAACGGACTCGACGCGTGGGGCTTTGGCATGGCGTCGGTGCGCTTCATCTGCGGCACGCAAAGCGTGCACAAGCAGCTGGAAGCAGCGCTGGCTGCATTCCTTGGCACCGACGACAGCATCCTGTACACGAGTTGCTTCGACGCCAATGGCGGCCTGTTCGAGACGCTGCTGGGCGAAGAGGATGCGATCATCAGCGACGAGCTGAACCACGCCAGCATCGTCGACGGCATCCGGCTGTGCAAAGCCAAGCGGTTCCGCTACCGCAACAACGACATGGCTGACCTCGCGGCCAAGCTCGCGGAGGCCGATGCCGCAGGTGCTCGGTTCAAATTGATCGCCACCGACGGCGTGTTCTCGATGGACGGTATCATCGCGAACCTGAAGGCGATCTGCGACCTTGCGGACCGTCATCGCGCGCTGGTGATGGTCGACGACTCGCACGCCGTGGGCTTCGTCGGCGCGAATGGCCGCGGCACGCCCGAGTTCTGCGGCGTCGAGGGGCGCGTGGACGTCATCACCGGAACGCTGGGCAAGGCGCTGGGGGGCGCGTCCGGCGGCTACACGGCGGGCCGGCGCGAAATCGTCGAGTTGCTCCGCCAACGCTCGCGTCCTTATCTCTTCTCCAACACGTTGGCGCCCTGCATCGCTGCCGCCTCGCTCGACGTGCTGGCGCTTCTGGCCGGCGACGAGGGCGCACAACTGCGCGTCAAAGTGGGCGAGAATGGCGAACGTTTTAGGAAAGCCATGTCGGCACTGGGGTTCACGCTGGTGCCCGGCCAGCACCCGATCATTCCGGTGATGCTTGGGGATGCCGCGCTGGCAACGCGCATGGCGGACGCGCTGCTCGACGAGGGCATCTACGTCATCGGTTTTTCGTTTCCGGTGGTCCCGCGCGGCAAAGCGCGAATCCGCACCCAGATGAGCGCGGCGCACACCGACCAGCAGATCGACCGCGCGGTCGCCGCATTCGCAAAGGTCGGCAGGCAACTGAACGCCATCCCCTAGTCCACGCAGCCAAGGCAGAACCATGATGAAGGCACTCGCAAAACTCGAACGCGCTCCGGGACTCACGCTGACCCAGGTGAACAAGCCGGAAGTCGGCCACAACGACATCATGATCCGCATCCGCAAGACGGCGATCTGCGGCACGGATATCCACATCTGGAAGTGGGATGAGTGGGCGCAGAAGACGATTCCGGTGCCGATGCACGTCGGCCACGAATACGTCGGCGAAATCGTCGAGATCGGACAGGAAGTGCGCGGGTTCGCAGTCGGCGATCGCGTCTCCGGCGAGGGCCATATCACCTGCGGGTTCTGCCGCAACTGCCGCGCCGGGCGCCGCCACCTGTGCCGCAATACCGTCGGAGTGGGCGTCAATCGCGAAGGCGCGTTCGCCGAATTCCTCGTCATCCCGGCGTTCAATGCATTCAAGATTCCCGACGACATATCCGACGACCTGGCGTCGATCTTCGACCCGTTCGGCAACGCCACGCACACGGCGCTGTCATTCAATCTGGTCGGCGAAGACGTGCTCATCACCGGCGCCGGCCCGATCGGCATCATGGCGGCCGCCATCGCGCGGCACGTCGGCGCGCGCCATGTGGTGATCACGGACGTCAATGACTACCGGCTGGAGCTCGCGAAGAAGATGGGGGCGACCCGCGCGGTGAACGTCGGGCGCGAAAACCTGCGCGGCGTAATGGAAGAGCTGCGAATGACCGAGGGCTTCGACGTCGGTATGGAAATGTCGGGAGTGCCGCAGGCGTTCTCGGAATTGCTGCTGCACATGAACCACGGCGGCAAGGTGGCGCTGCTCGGTATTCCCCCGTCGAACATGGCCATCGACTGGAACCAGGTCATCTTCAAGGGGCTGGAGATCAAGGGCATCTATGGCCGCGAGATGTTCGAGACGTGGTACAAGATGGCCGCCATGCTGCAGAGCGGACTCGACCTGACGCCGATCATCACCCATCATTTCGTCGCCGACCAATACGAGGCCGCCTTCGCCAAAATGCTCTCCGGCCAGAGCGGCAAGGTGATACTGGATTGGGCGGCTTGACGCGGCGGGTGCAAGCTCGCTTCATCGCGATGCCTGGCCCCTGCCCCGCAGTGACTCCGGAAGGGAACTCGGCAGCGTGCTGCCTGTCCACAGTCCTTCTTCGGCCGCGGAACGCTTCCGCATCGCGGCCGGTTCACCCAAAAACGGGCGGCCTTTGAATGCAATGCTTGCGCGCGGCATAGGTTTCGCCGCGCTGATCCTGACGGCATCGTTGCCGCAACCGGCGTTCGCCGGCGACGCCGCTGCGGCAGAAGTCACCGGCTCCAAGTCTGCGGAAGTGAATCGCCTGGTGCTGCGCCTGCGCCCGGGCGCCCGTCCCGCGGAGGGACAGCCGCTGCCCGCCGCAACGCTCGCGGAGATGCAGCGCCACATTGGCGTGCGCCTGGCAGGTAATACCGTCACCGCCGCGGGCAATCACATTGTCCTGCTCGAAACGCCAGTCAGTGCCACCGTCGCAACGCGATTGGTCAACGCGCTACGTTTGCGCGGCGATGTCGCGTGGGCCGAGGTCGAGCGCGGTGCCGGGGTTCGCACGAGCGCGGCCATGGCGACTGCCGCGGGCACGACCGCATCGCCCTCCGTACGGCGCCTTATCGTTACGTTTGCCGATTCCGAACTCGTGCAGGCGTCCCGGAAAAACGCCAACCTGGGCACCACGCAGGATGCCACGCTATCCGCCATCGCCGGCACGCCGATGCATGTCGTGCGCGCGATGTCCGGCGGCGCATGGCTGGTGCAGTTTTTGGAGAGCGTCGACATGGCCCGCGCGGAAGTCGCCGCGGCCCGTCTCGAGTCCTCCGGCGTCGCCCGTTTCGCCTCGCCCGATTATCCGGCGCGAATGATGCTGCGGCCCAATGACCCGTTCTACGTCGACAATGAGCAGTGGAACCTCCAGGACCTCGCCGCCAGCGGATATTTCGGAATCGATGCGACCCACGCCTGGGACCTCACGACAGGCGCGGCCGACATGGTCATCGCAGTCGTCGACAGCGGGATCGTGCCGCATCCGGACCTGGACGGACGCGTGCTCGCCGGCTACGACTTCGTGTCCGATCTCACCGACGCCAACGACGGCGACGGTCGCGATGCCGATGCCACCGATCCGGGCGACTGGCGGACCACCAATCTTTGTCCGCCGCCCATGAATACCCGCGCGAACAGCGAATGGCACGGCACGCTCGTCGCCGGCGTCATCGCGGCCAACACCAACAACGACGAGGGCATCGCCGGCATCGACTGGAACGCCAAGATCCTCCCGGTTCGCGTGCTCGGGCGCTGCGGCGGAGATTTCTCGGACATCCTGAACGGCATGACGTGGGCGGCCGGACTTCCCGTGCCGGGCGTCCCCGCCAATCCGCACCCGGCCAAGGTCATCAACCTGAGCGTGGGAGGCGACGGCCCCTGCAATAACCAGGTGCAAAGGCTGCTGGACGCAATGCTCGACGCCGGCGTCTTCATCGCCGTCGCCGCCGGCAACGACAATGCGAACGCCGACAACTTCTTGCCGGCGAGCTGCGCCGGAGTCAGCACGGTAGCCGCGACGGATCAGAACGGCGAGCGCGCGAGCTACAGCAATTTCAGCGCCAGCATGGACATCTCGGCGCCGGGAGGCGACCAGGATCGTTTCGGCGGGGACGCCATCGTTACCACCTGGAACTCGGGCAAGACCGTCGCCGGGACCCCGAACTACGCCGATGTCCAAGGCACGAGTTTCTCGACGCCCGAGGTTGCCGGCGTCGCCGCGCTCATGCTCGCGGTCAACCCGGCGCTGTTGCCCGCGCAAATCAAATCGCTGATGGCGCAGACCGCTTTGCCCTTTGCTGTCGGCAGCACCTGCGCCACGCAGCACAATTGCGGCGCAGGCATTCTCAACGCTTTCGGCGCGGTAAAGGCTGCGCAGGCCGGCCCGGCGCAGGCGACCGTGCCCGTGATCGAGTATTACCACCAGGCGCTCGACCATTACTTCATCACCGCCTCGGCAAGCGACATCAACTTGCTCGACGGCGGCGCCTTTCCGGGCTGGGCGCGCACTGGTCAATCGTTCCGCGCCTACCCCACGCAGTCGCTTCCCTCGCTCAGCCCGGTCTGCCGCTTTTTCATTCCGCCGCAACACGGCGATTCGCACTTTTTCTCCGCGGCGGATACCGATTGCGCCTTCCTGCTCATGGCGGCCGCCAACCCGGCGAGCTATCCGAATTTCTCCGGGTACATCGAAGAATACGCGGCGGCGTTTTACGTCGATTTGCCGGACGCCAGCGGCGCGTGTCCTGCCGGCACCGTTCCTGTTTTCCGGCTCTGGAACCAGCGCGTCGACTCCAACCACCGCTATACGACCAATTCGGCGATCGTGGCGCAAATGCAGGCCCGCAACTACGTGCTCGAAGGTGCCGCCCCCAATTTTGCCGCCATGTGCGCGGCGCCCTAAGCGCCCCGCCACATGCCAGGCGTAAGATTTTGCCCTTCCCAAGCGACCAACCGACCATGAAACGACGCGAATTCCTGCATTGGAGTCTTTCCGCAGCGGCGCTGGCTTTGGCGCCGACTGTATCCGCGAAGCCCGAAGCCATCGGCAAGGTCGTGAAGACCGAGGCCGAATGGCGCAAGCTGCTCACACCGCAGCAGTTCCACGTCCTGCGCGAAGAGGGGACCGAATGGGCGGGAACCAGCCCGCTCAACAAGGAGTACCGCAAGGGAACCTACGCCTGCGTGGGGTGCGACCTGGTGCTGTACTCGTCAGCCGCCAAATTCGACAGCGGCACGGGCTGGCCCAGCTTTTACGAGTGTCTTCCCGGCTGCCTTGAATACGAAAGCGATCCGAAGCGCTTCACGACCCGGATGAGCTACACGGAAATGCACTGCGCGCGTTGCGGCGGCCATCACGGCCACGTGTTCAACGACGGCCCCAAGCCTACGGGCTGGCGCTATTGCAGCAACGGCGTGGTGCTGAAGTTCTTGCCGGCCTGAAGCGGATTCGTCAGGCTAGCGGCGCCACGCGGAAAACTTCTTCCGCCGTGGTCAGCCCGGCGGCAACCTTCAACGCACCCGACACGCGCAGAGGCTTCATCCCGTCCTTGAAAGCCTGCTCGCGGATCGCGCGGTCGTCCGACTCGCGGTGCATCAGCCGACGCAGAGCCGGCGTCATCAGCATGATCTCGTAGAGGCCCATACGGCCGAAATAGCCGGTCATCCGGCATTCCAGGCACCCTTCCGGCATCATCACCGTCGCGGGCTTTTCACCACGCCAGGGCGCTGTGATCGCGTGCCACGTATCGTCATCGGGCGGCTCGCCCGGTTTCTTGCAGTGCGGGCATAGCGTGCGCACCAGGCGCTGGGCCATCACCCCCAGCAACGTCGAGTTGAGCAAGTACGGCGGCACGTTCAGGTCGAGCAGCCGGGTGACCGCTGTGGGCGCGTCGTTGGTGTGCAGCGTCGAGAACACCAGGTGTCCAGTCAGCGCCGCCTGCACCGCCATGTCGGCGGTGTCGCGGTCGCGGATCTCGCCGACCATGATGATGTCCGGATCCTGCCGCAACAGCGTGCGCACGCCGCTGGCGAAGTCCACGCCGATGTTGGGCTGTACTTGCATCTGGTTGAACAACGGCTCGATCATCTCGATCGGGTCTTCGATCGTACAGACATTCACCTCGGGCACGGCGAGCTGCTTCAGCGACGAATAGAGCGTGGTCGTCTTGCCGGAGCCGGTGGGGCCGGTGACCAGGATGATTCCGTGCGGTTCCTTCAGCATCTTCTGCCACCGCTCGCGGTCATCGTCGGTGAAGCCCAGGTCGGTGTAGTCGCGCACCAGCACTTCGGGCGTGAAGATGCGCATGACCAGCTTTTCGCCGAACGCCGTCGGCATCGTCGAGATGCGCAGTTCGACCTCCTGGCCATCCGGCGCCAGCGTCTTGATACGGCCGTCCTGCGGCCGGCGCTTCTCCACGATCTCCATCCGCGCAAGCAGCTTGATGCGCGACGTCATCGCGATCAGGACCGGCGCGGGAATGGCGTACACCTGGTGCAATACGCCATCGATGCGAAAGCGCACCATGCCGGCGTCGCGCCTGGGTTCGATATGAATGTCGGAAGCGCGTTGCTCGAACGCGTATTGCCAGAGCCAGTCGACGATGTGGACGACGTGCTGGTCGTTGGCGTCGAGGTTGCCGAGCTTGCCCAGCTCGACCAATTGCTCGAAGTTGCCGGTGAGCGCCAGCTGGCCCTTGGACGCCGCCTGCGCGCGCTTCATCGAGCGGGCGAGGTTGAAGAACTCACCCATGAAACGCTTGATCTCGACGGGGTTCGCGAAAACCAGCTTGACGTCGAGTTTCAGGATTTCGCCGAGTTCCTTCGACCAGGAATTGATGAAGGGCTCGCTCGTCGCGACGGTGAGCGTCCTTCGATCCACGGCGACCGGAAGGATGCGGAACCGTTCGGCATAGGCGTTGGACATCGTCGCCGTGACCGCGCCCAGATCGATCTTCAGCGGATCGATGTGGAAATAGGGGATATCGAGCCTGCCGGCCAGCCACTCGACCAGCCACTCGAGCGTCATCAGACGATTGGGCGCCTTGAGCGATCTCCACTTCCGGTCGGCAATGGCCTCCAGCGGGTGCTCGAAACGGTGCGTACGCGAACGCGCGAGCACTTCGGCGTCGCCGGACGGAACCAGCCCGTCGGCCAGCATGAGTTTGAGAATGTCGTCCAGGCGCAGGCGACGGTCCTGCGCCTTGGTTCCCGCAAGCGGTGCGGCCGCCGCGGCGGGCGGTGTTTTGTTGCCGGTGAGAGGCGTGGCCATGCGAATACTCTACACCGAAGGCTGCACGGCAATGACGCCTGCGGACCGCAGGCTCACGCGCCGGCCACCGCCTGTTGCGCCGCTGGTATTTCCGGCACCTGGAAGACCTCGCGCAGGTACGCGACGTAAGACGGGTCGTAGTCCATCGCCTTGGACGGCTCGTCGCTGATCTTGGCCACCGGCTGGCCGTTGCAGCGGGTCATCTTGATCACGATCTGCAACGGCTCGTAGCCCAGGTCGTTGGTGAAGTTGGTGCCGATACCGAACGACGTCCGGGCGCGCCCCTTGAAATACTCGAACAGTCGCATCGCGAGCGGGATGTTGAGGCTGTCGGAGAACACCATCGTCTTGGTGCGCGGGTCGATGCGCATCTTTTCGTAATGCGCGATCAGCTTTTCACCCCACTCGAAAGGGTCGCCCGAGTCGTGGCGCACGCCATCGAACAGCTTGCAGAAGAAGAGGTCGAAGTCGCGCAGGAACGCGTCCATGCCGCAGACATCGGACAGCGCTATCCCCAAGTCGCCGCGATATTCGCGCGCCCACATGTTGAACGCGAACACCTGCGAATCGCGCAACCGCGGCCCGACAGCCTGGCATGCCTGCAGGTATTCGTGCGCCATCGTACCCAGGGGCGTCAGGCCGTGGTCCATGGCCATGCGCACGTTGCTGGTACCGACGAAATGCGAGCCCAGGCCACTCTTCAGCGTACGCACGACCTCGTCCTGCCACACGCGCGAGAAGCGGCGCCGCGTGCCGTAGTCGGCGATGCGGAATTCGCTGTCCTTCACGGTGGCCGCGCGCTCGATCTTGGCGACAAGGCGCCGGCGGCCCTCGTCGAAATCGGGATGCGGATGGGTGTTGCGGTGGTACACCTCGGACACGATCGCCAGCACCGGCACTTCGAACAGGATCGTGTGCAGCCACGGTCCTTTGATCGTGATGTCGATCTCGCGCGGCGATCCTTCCACCCGCGACACGCTGATGAAGCGTTCATCCAGGTTGAACAGGCGCAGGAGGTCGACGAAGTCGCTTTTGAAGAATCGCCATCCGCGCAGGTAGTCGAGCTCCTCGCGGGCAAAGCTCAAGGCGCACAGCGCCCGGATTTCGTCCTCGATCTCGCCGACGTAGGGCGAGAGGTCGATGCGGGCGTTGCGGCAGCGGAAGCGGTACTCGACCTGCGCCTCGGGAAACGAGTGCAGGACCACCTGCATCATCGTGAACTTGTAGAGGTCGGTGTCGAGCAGGGACGTGATGATCATCGGCCGGTTACCCGTGAATCGAGGCGACGATGGTACCCGCACACTTGCCCGGCGTCCAAAGCGCGATGCCTAGTCGGGCGCGTGGCTGCCGTCCGGGATGACGATGATCCGCCAGGCGAGGAGGATCGCGACAAGCGTGCAGGCGGCCGACAGCCAGCCGACCCAGCCATAGTTCGTCAGCGTGCCGTCGGCCGCGCGGCCGATGATGAGGCCCGCCAGGAAGGCCGCGGTTCCCGATCCTAATTGCTGCACCGACGCATTGAAGCTCATGAAGCTGCCGCGCAACCGGGGCGACACGCTTCCGGTCACCAGCGCCATCGCCGGACCGACGCGGCCGGGCACCAGCACGAAGGACAGCACGGTCGTGGCCGTCACCCAGGCGAGCGTCACCCGGGGCAGGTGCGTTATCAGGAGGATTGGGGCAAGCGACAGCAACGCGACCACGGTGAACACGCGTTTCTTCCCGAAGCGGTCTGCAAGATAGCCGATGACCTGCGCGGTGAAGAGTGTGGTCAAACCGCCGGCGAAATAGATGGTCGGCAGGTCCGCCTCGGCAATGCCCACGTTGGCGACGTAATACGGCGCAATGAACGGCACCACGGAAAAGATCGACAGCATCAACACGACGATGAACGCAAACGACCTCAGGTGATTGCGAACGCCGAACACGGCGCGCAATTGGGCCACAGGATGGCGGCGCGTCGCGCCCAGGACGTGGGCGTCGAGCGGGGGCAGCACTCGCCACGCGATCGCGCCGACGGCGACGCTCAGCCCGGCAAGCGCCAGGAACGGCATCCGCCACGAATACTGCGTCGCGAACCAGAGCCCGAGCGGAACACCGAGCACCGCGGCGAGCGAGAACGCCGACGCCACCAGCGCCGTCCCCCGTGCGCGACGCGCGTACGGGAGCACGTCGGCGACGATCGTCATGATCAGCGCCCCGATGATGCCGCCGAAGACGCCCGCGGTAATTCGCGCCAGCAATAGCATCGGGTAGTTGGGCGCCAGGCCGCACAAGCCCGTGGCCACGATGAATCCGGCGTACATCGTAAGCAGCGACCGCTTGCGGCCGAACCGGTCGACCCAGAAGGCGGCGACGAAGCCGCTGGCGGCGGCCGCGAACGTATATGCCGAGACGAGGAACGCGAAGTGCTGCGGATCAAGCGCGAGGATGCGCATGAACTGCGGACCCAACGGCATCATGATCATGAAGTCCAGCACGTGCGTGAACTGCATCGCCGCCAGCGTCAGCAGCAAAAGCAGTTCCCGCGGCGCGCGTGCGGCCGCGGATGGTGTGGAGGCCGTCGGATTACTCACGATGCGCAGGCTATGGAAGTCTAAGAGTGACGTTGATTTGTAACTGACCGTGAGTCAGTTAAAGTATAGCATCCGAGGTCGGATGCGCCACGCGCAGTCTTGCGCCAATCCGACTCGTCGCCGAACGTCCACCGGCATTCCGAGTAGCTGCCCCGGTTCCGCGCGGCTATCATGCAGCGACGTTCGGCAGCGTCAACGGTACCCTACTCAATGCTCATCAGCTGTGTCGCCTACCAGAACGGCCGCAAGCTCGCCGATATCCCGAAAGAGGACATCAGCGAATACGTGAGCCGGCCCGACTGCTTCGTCTGGGTCGCGCTGTTCGAGCCTTCACACGATGAACTCGACGAGATGGCCGAGGAATTCGGCCTGCACGAACTGGCCGTCGACGACGCGCGTCACGGCCACCAGCGTCCCAAGATCGAGGAATACGGCGATTCGCTGTTCGCGGTGCTGCACACGGTCGAGCAGGTCAAGACGCCGGATGGCGAAGACGAACTGCTGAGCGGCGAGGTCGCCGTCTTTGTAGGGCGCAACTACGTTCTCTCGGTCCGGCAACGCACGCAGCTGGGTTTTGCGGCGGTACGTGCGCGCGCCGAACGCGAGCCGGATCTGCTGCAGCATGGCTCGGGCTTCGTGTTCTACGCGCTGATGGACAACGTGGTGGATCGCTACTTTCCGATCCTGGACGGCCTGGAAACCGAACTCGAGGGAATCGAGGAACAGATCTTCGTGCGTAACACCGCGCGCTCGAACATCGAGTCGCTGTATGCATTGAAGCAGAAGCTGATGGTGCTCAAGCATGCGGTGGATCCGCTGATGGAAGCCACGGGCCGTCTCTATGGCGGGCGCGTGCCGCAGATATGCGCGGGCATGGGCGAGTATTTCCGCGATGTCTACGATCACCTGCACCGCATCCACCTGTCGATCGAAGGCATCCGCGACATGATCACCACGGCCATCCAGGTGAACCTCGGCATGATCTCGCTGGGCGAGAGCGAGGTGACCAAGAAGCTCGCGGCCTGGGCCGCCATCATCGCCGTGCCCACGATGGTCGCAGGCATCTACGGCATGAATTTCAGGCACATGCCCGAACTCGACTGGGTCTGGGGCTATCCGGCGGCCATCGCCGTGATGGTCGGGATCGACGTGTGGCTCTACTTCAACTTCAAGAAAGTGAAGTGGCTCTGACCGGCTGAACCGCACGGCGGGCGCCTCACGCGGACCCTTCGCGCCCACCGCGCGTGGTTTGAGTCGCCGCGCGCGGCGATGCGTCGCCACCCGCTTCCAGGGCCGCGACGGGAATCACCTTCCTCCCGGTCGGGGCGCCGGGCCAATCAGGCTGCAGCGTGACATGCTCGATGGCGAATTCCCGCGCCAGCATTTTCTGCGCCGCGGCCAGCGTCTGCGGCCACGCATGTCCGTTCGCCAGCACGATGTGCGCGGAAAGAGCGGCACGCTCGGCGGTCATGTTCCATACATGCAGGTCGTGCACGCCGGTGACTCCCGGCAGGCGCGCGAGCGCATTGCCGATGGCGTTGTAGTCGAGATGCGTTGGAACGCCTTCCATCAGCACGCCCGCGGACTGCTTCAGCAACTGCAGCGTCGAGCGCAGGATCAGCAGCGCCACGGCCAGCGACAGGATGGGGTCGATCGGCATCCAGCCGGTGGCGATGATCACGCCGCCTGCGATGATCGCGGCCAGGGAGCCCAGCAGGTCCCCCATCACATGAATCATGGCGCCGCGCACGTTGAGCGATCCCGATGCTCGCGACAACAGCCACGCGCAGGCGATGTTGACCGTCAGCCCTGCGAGTGCGATGCCCAGGACCATCGTGCCGACGACCGGTGTCGGATCCAGCAGCCTGCGCACCGCTTCGATCGAGATCGCCGCGACCACGCCCAGCATCACGATCGCGTTGACGAATGCCGCGAGGACTTCGGCCCGCCCGTAGCCGTAGGACGCGCGCTGCGACGGCGGCCGCCTGCCGATGGTGTTGGCGAACAGCGCAAGGCCGAGCGAGGCCGCATCGGTGACCATGTGCCCGGCATCAGAGAGCAGCGCCAGCGACCCGGCCATCCAGCCGCCGATCGCCTCGACGACCGCGAAGCCCGCCGTCAGCAACAACGCCTGCAATAACGCCCGCCGCACGACCGGTCCGTTCGCGGCGCTCAATCCACCGTGCGCGTGCGCCCCATGATCGTGTGCATGGAATTCCGGGCGGGACGAGGAATGGGACGGCTTCATCATGCAGGTGGCTTATGCAGCATTGTGCCCTCCCCGGTGGCACAGCGGGAACCTGCGCTGTTGACTGGGGGAGCAATTGCGTCCGGGGCGCTTTAACCGAGCTGGACGGGACTCGCGTTTTCCGGCCGTCGCCCCGTCTTGTCCGCGTAGTAGGCCGCGATGGGCGCCATGTCGGCGTCCACGTCGCCGGTCAGATCGATATAGCCGCCCACGCCGATTTCGCGTCGGCGATAGTCGATGAACGACAACGCGAGCGGGACGCTAGCAGCGCGCGCGAGATGGTAGAAGCCGCTCTTCCATCGCGGCGTCTGGCCGCGCGTGCCCTCCGGCGCGACGACGAGCCTGAAGTCGTCGTAGCGCTCGAATGCGTCGGCGAGCCGCGCGATGACGCCCGTGCCGCCGCTGCGGTCGACCGGGATGCCGCCCCAGCGGCGCAGCCACGGCGCCAGAGGCGTGGCGAACAGCGAGTCCTTGGCGATGAAGCGGAAATGCACGCCGACGAGCCACTTCGCCATGAGGCCCAAAGGAAAATCCCAGTTGGATGTATGCGGATAGAACACGACGACGCAGCGCAGCGGCACCGGTTGCGCGAGGACGACGCGCCAGCCGATCAGTTTCATCACCCAGCCGGCGAAGCGCGCACGGAGTCCCGGCGCGAGTGGCGCATCGACGTAAGGAGCGGGAGGGAGTGTGTTGGCAGACACGATCGGGTCAAGTTGCAGGCTTCTTTGGCGGCTGCCTTCGACGCGTGGCAGTCTAGCAGCCTGCCAGACGGTAAAATGCGCAGCGTGAACGGACCGTCCTCATCACTCGCCGAGCGGATCGATGCGGTGCTGCCGCAGACCCAATGCAAGCGCTGCGGATACGCCGCGTGCCGACCCTATGCGGATGCCGTGGCCACCGGAGCGGCCGACATCAATCGCTGTCCGCCCGGAGGGGGCGCCCTGATCGTCGCGCTCGCGGCGCTGACCGGACGCACGCCGCGGCCGCTCGATCCAGCGTGTGGCAAGAGCGGGCCGCTGCGCGTTGCCGTCGTCGACGAGGCCGCGTGCATTGGGTGCACGCTGTGCATCGCCGCTTGTCCGGTCGACGCGATCCTCGGCGCGCAAAAGCGCATGCATGTGGTGCTACCGTCATTGTGCTCCGGATGCGAACTGTGCGTGGCGCCGTGCCCCGTCGACTGTATTTCGCTGCAACCGGCGGGACGCAACTGGGGGCCCGGCGATGCAGCGTCTGCCCTTGATCGCTTCACGGCCCGCACAACGCGGCTGGAGCGCAACGAACGCATCGCCAAGCGCGCGGTCCCCGTCGCGGCGGACAACGCGTCGCCCGATCGTGCGCACCGGCAGGCGGTGGTGGCAGCCGCACTGGCGCGGGCACGCGCGCGCCGCGCAATTCCTGAGAAGAAGTCATGAATACTCGTCGCAGCGGTTGCGCCAAACCGATACTGCTGCTGTCC
>Ga0207691_10002171_pt1 | contig 19187 bp, 17 predicted proteins | sample KBSM13metaG_FD_184327 | JGI IMG/M metagenome (GOLD analysis project Ga0207691, IMG submission 184327) | Miscanthus rhizosphere microbial communities from Kellogg Biological Station, Michigan, USA - KBS M1-3 metaG (SPAdes) (version 2) | ecosystem: Host-associated > Plants > Roots > Rhizosphere >... | reverse complement strand
GCTCGGAGAAGAATTGACGCAGGCCGGCGCGAACGATGGCGTGGTCGTCGATGATGGCGATTCTGATCATGGCAGGAGCGTCGGTTTCGGACGCGAGATGGGCTCGGTGGCGCGAGTTTAGGGGTACCGCAGACGATGAGCTTTCTTTCGCGCTTTCGCCGCAATGTCATCGCCTTCCCGCTGGCGGCACTGGCGGCGCTGTCGATGCTCGCCATCAGCGAAGCCTCGTACCAGGACGCGACCTCCTCGCTCGACACCCTCGGCGAGCGGGCAACGGCGCGCGGCAAGCTCAACGACCTGGTGAAGTCGCTGCTCGACGCCGAGACGGGGCAACGCGGCTTTCTGCTGACCGATCGCAAGGAATACCTGCGCCCCTATCACGAGGCCGTGACCGAGACCCGCTCGCTGCTTGCCTGGCTGAGCAGCCACTACGCGGCGGACGCCGCAACGGCGCCGGTGATGAGCGAGGTCGCGCGGGAGACCGAGGCCAAGCTGAGCGAGCTGGCGACGACGATCGACCTGCACGACCGCGGGGTCGAGAACGGCTGGCGCGAGCTGCTCCTGTCGGACATCGGTCGCGAGAAGATGGAGCACGTGCGAACGCTCGGCGAGCAGCTCATCAACTACGAAACGACGCAGGTCGCGAGCGGCCGGCGCAACGTCTACCAGACGCTGCTGCTCAACCGCATCGGCGTCTCGGCAATGGCGGCGGTCAGCCTGCTCGCGCTCTTCATGTACCTGCGCCAGACGGCGACCCTCGACCGCACCCTGGCCGACGAGGCCGAGCGCGTCGCCGGGGAGAGGAATCGCCTCGAGGCCGAGGTCGCGGCCCGAACCGAGCAGCTGCGCGAGCTCGCGCAGCACTTGCAGACGATCCGTGAGGACGAGCGCAGCCGCTTGGCGCGCGAGCTCCACGACGAGCTCGGGGCCTTGCTCACCGCGGCAAAGCTCGACGTCGCCCGCCTCAAGTCGCGGCTCGGCGCAACGGTCACGGCCGACGCAACCGAGCGGCTCGCGCACCTCAACGAGACCCTGAACGGCGGGATCGCGCTCAAGCGCCGGATCATCGAGGACCTGCGGCCGTCGTCGCTGAGCAACCTCGGCCTGGTCGCCGCGCTCGAGATCCTGCTGCGCGAGTTCGCGGCGCGAAGCGAGATCAAGGTCATCGACGACCTCGCCAGCGTCGAGCTGGATGCCGCGGCGCAGCTCACCGTCTATCGCCTGGTCCAGGAAGCCCTCACCAATGTCGTCAAGTACGCCAAGGCGCGAGAGCTCGTCGTCACGCTCGAGCCGATCCAGGGCGGCGGCGCGCGGATCGCGGTCAAGGACGACGGCATCGGCTTCGACACCGACGTGCCGCGCCTGGCGCGACACGGACTGATCGGCATGCGCTACCGGGTCGAGGCCGAGGGCGGGACGATGCAGCTGGTGTCGAGCCCCGGCGCAGGGACGTTGATCGAAGCGACCCTTCCGGCGCCTCGTCCGGAGCAGCCCGTCGCGATGGGCCACAGCGATAAGCTGGCCCTGCCCGCCGCAGCCTGAATGCTTTCCGGTACCCTGTCGGTCGCGTCCTACGGAGCCGAGGTGACTGTCCCGACAGGGCGGCGCGCGCGGCACCTATCCTTGCCGCTCGCAGCACCCTGCACACTGAACCCGTTGCCTCGTTCGTGCTACGACACGCGAGATGACCCGTCACCCCCAGCAAAGGAAACTCGATGAACACCATTGGCACCAGCAACCCCTCGAAGCCGCTCGCCCAGCAAAGCCAGGACATCGCCGACACCGCCGCGGGAACGGCCCAGAACGCGATCCGCTCGACGCAGCGGGCCGCCGACGAGACGATGAACCGTCTCTCCGACAAGGTCGACGAGATGCGCAGCCAGGCCGGCCCGCTGCTCAACAAGGTCTCCTCGCAAGCCGAAGCGGCGGCGCGCCGCGGCATGGAGGCCGTTCGCGACACCTCGCAGCAGTTGCGCGAGCGCGCGCAGCAGGCGCAGGACATGACCGTCGCGTATGTCAAGGACGAACCGATCAAGGCGATGCTCATCGCTGCTGCGACCGGCGCCCTGCTGATGGGACTGATCAGCCTGCTCGGCCGCTCGCGCGACTGACGGCAATGGCGCAGCCCACCACGATTCGCTCGAGCCGGACTGTCAGATCATGATCCATCCCTTGCTGCGCCTGGCGGCGACCGAGCCGCATCTGCTCGGAGATCACGTCGAGGCTTATGCAGCACTCGTCGGCGAAGAGGTGCACAAGGTCTCGACCTCGTGGGCGCTGCGCATCGGCTTGTATGCCGGCGCGTTGATCCTGGCGTTGCTCGGGCTCGGCCTGGTCGGCGTGGCGCTGCTATTCTGCGCCGCGGTTCCCGCGTCGGAATATCCGGCGCCCTGGGCGATGGTGGTCGTCCCGCTGGTGCCGCTCGCCGGCGCCGTTGTCTGCTTCATGGTCGCCCGCTCGAAGCCGACCGAGAGCGCCTTCGAGACGGTCAAGAAGCAGCTCAACGCCGACATCGCGATGCTGCGCGAGGTGAGCGCACCATGAGCGCGACGATGGCACCAGGCGGCGGTCCCTCGATTCCGGCGGCGAGCCGCGCCGCCGAAGCCGCGCCACGGGTCGCTCCGGCCGCGGCATCCGTTGTCGAGCCGTCGGCAGCCGAGCGTCTCGCTGCTTCGCGAGCGCGCCTGCGACGCTCGATGCTCAAGATTTCGCATCCGCCCAAGCGTGCACCCTTGCTGGGTGGCGGCCTCGGAAAGCTGCGCGAGGCGCTGCTCGCGCGCGCCCGTGAGGTGCCCGGGGCGAGCTTGCTGATGGAATCGCTCGAGAGTTGGTGGCAGCAGCATCCGCTGCGCACCGCCGGAGCAGTGGCCGAAGACGCGTCGCGCACGCTGATCGGGCCGGTCGCGAAGCGCAATCCGCTCGCGCTCATCGCTGGCGCTGCCGGCATCGGCGCCCTGCTGGTCCTGGTGAAGCCTTGGCGCTGGGCGCTGCGCCCTGCGCTCTTCATCGGCCTGCTGCCGCAACTGGCCACTCACGCGCTGCGCCGCATGCCGGTGGAGTCGTGGGTGCGGATGTTCGCGAACGCTGCGCGGCCGTCGAAGGCACGGGCCACCGCGGTGAATCCACCCCCGACCCAGGCATCCGGCTTGCCGTAGCGGCTAGAGACTCGGTTACCTCCCAACGGCCCCTTGTCGAACCGCCTCGCGCGGACCTCGACCGGTCTCCCTCCGTGGGGTCTTTGAAAACGCGCTTCGGCGCGTTTTTTTTGCCTGTCCCTGATGCGGTTCGAAACTTGCTGATCAGATAAATCCTACAGATACCGCAGTGTGGTCTGACAGACCTTTTTACCGCTGTTCGCTACATTAGGGACCATCGTCCAGGAACCCGCATGAGCTCTCACGCCGTCGTCAGCATCGCCAGACGCGTCAACACGCGACCGTGGTCCACCGCGGCGATCGCGGATGCCGCCGACACCACGCCGATGGAGCTGTCGGCTCTCGGCGCCCACGTCGACCGATGCAGGGGCTCGCGCGGCCGATTGTTCGCGCTGCGGTGCGCAGCCGACAGCCTGATCGGCTTCATCGCGCCGCGCTTCGTCACCACCGCGGTCATCGTCGCCATCGTTTTCGGGATCGCCTCGCTCGTCGCCTGACGGATGGCCGAGTCCGACCTGCTGCGGCTGGTGCCCGACGCACCAGCGGAGCTGGCTGAGATCCTCGATCCCTCGCGCGGGCCGGTCGAACGGCCGAATCGATCCGAGATCTTCGGTCCCGAGCGTTTCGCCCAGCACGGCCGCAGCCTCGCCGAGACCCACGCCGCAGCGTTCGCGACGTCGCGCACGAGCGCCTTCTTCCCGCGACTGCGCGAGAACGTCCAGGTCCTGCGCGAGACGCAGCGCTACATCGGCACGCAGGCAACGACCGGCTACGACGTCAGCCCGGCGGCCGAATGGCTGCTCGACAACTTCCACCTGATCGAAGCGCAGCTGCGCGAGATCAACGACGGCCTGCCGCGGCGCTATTTCCGCGATCTGCCGGTGCTGCAGGAAGAGCCGCTGGTCGGCCTGCCGCGCATCTACGGCGTCGCCTGGGCATTCGTCGCCCACACCGACAGCGCCTTCGACGACGATCTGCTCGTCCACTTCCTGCGTGCCTACGAGGAAGTGCGCGAGCTGACGCTGGGCGAGCTCTGGGCGCTGCCGACGACGCTGCGCGTCGTGCTGATCGAAAACCTGCGCCGGCTGGCAGAGCGCGCGGCCGCCAACAAGGCGGCACGCGAGATCGCCAATCTGTGCTGCGACCGGATCGAGAGCTACAGCCCGGAGGAGCTCGACCGGATCCTCGCCCTGCTCAACCGGCGCGGCGTCGGCGACGCGTTCCTGGCGCAGATGGCGCAGCAGCTGCAGGATCATCGCTCGCCCGCCAACCAGCGCTTCTTCGACTGGCTGCAGCGGGTCGCGCCGCATCTCGCCGAGATCCAGACGCGGCTGCCGGCGGCGCAGGCTGCCGACAACCTGAGCGTGAGCAACTCGATTATGTCGCTGCGCTCGATCAGCGACGCCGACTGGCCCGACATCGTTGCCTCGACCAGCGTCCTGACTCAGCTCATGCTTACCTCGCCGGCGTTCGCCGCCGAGCGCGACGACACCCGCGACCAGACGCTGCACGCGATCGAGAAGCTGGCGCGCAAGTCCGGCAGGAGCGAGCGCGAAGTGGCGACACTCCTGCTCGGTCTGATGCACGGCGCCGAGTCGTCGCCCGAGGGCGATGCCGACGACGACGACGCGCACACGGTCGCCAACTACTGGCTGCGCGGCGCCGGTCGAGGCGAGCTGCGCCGTGTCGTCGGCCTCGGCAGCGACCGCTCGCTGGCCTGGCACCGCTGGCTGCAGAGCGCGGCGCTGCCGGCCTATCTCGGCGCCATCGGCCTGACGACGCTGGTCCTGGTCGCCTGGCTGCTGGTCCGCCACAGCGTCGCACTGCCACCGGGCCAGGTCGCTTGGTGGCTGAGCGCGAGCGCTGCGCTGCTGCTGCTCTTCCCAGCCTCCGAAGCCGCGGTCGCGCTGATCAACCGGCTGATCAGCGAATCCGCGCGACCCGTGCGCATGCCACGGTTGGCGTTCGCCAGCGGCATTGCGGCCGAGCACCGGCCGATGGTGGCGATCCCAGCGATGCTGAGCTCGCCCGAGTCGGGCCGCGAGCTCGCCCATGACCTCGAGCTGCACTACCTCGCCAACCCCGAGCGCCACGCCCAGTTCGCGCTCCTCACCGACTGGCCCGATGCCGATGCCGAAAGCGTCGCCGGCGACGCGGAGCTGCTCGCCGGCGCGGCTGCCGAGATCGAGCGGCTGAACGGGTTGTATCCCGTCCATCCCGACGATCCGGCGCGCTTCATCGTCCTACACCGCGCGCGCCGTTTCGCCCCTTCCGAGGGACGCTGGATCGGCTGGGAGCGTAAGCGCGGCAAGCTCGAGCAGCTGATCGGCCTGCTCGCCGAGGGCGGGGCAAGCCCGTTCTTCGACTTCGGGCGCAGCTCGGCCGTCGCCGCCGGCACGCGCTATGTCGTGACCCTCGACAGCGACACGAGGCTGCCGCCTGGACGGCTCAAAGACCTCGTCGGCGTCGCCGCGCATCCGCACAACCAGCCGCGCCTGTCGGCCGACGGCAAGCGCGTCGAGCGCGGCTACGGCATCCTGCAGCCGCACGTCGCGACGCCCCTGCCCGACCCCGACAACGTCACCCTGTACCACTGGCTGTTCGCCGGCCAGCCGGGGATCGACCCCTACAGCGCCGCCAGCTCCGAGGTCTATCAGGACGTGTTCGGCGAGGGCACGTTTGCCGGCAAGGGCCTGCTGCATGTCCAGGCGATGCACGCCGTTCTCGGCGGTCGACTACCCGAGAACCAGATCCTCAGCCACGACCTGCTCGAAGGCTCGCTGGCGCGCTGCGCCGCGGTCACCGACATCACGGTGATCGAGGACGCGCCGTTCCACGCCGACGTCGCTGCTTCGCGCGTGCATCGCTGGACGCGCGGCGACTGGCAGCTGCTGCCGATCCTCCTCCATGCCGGCCGCTGGCGCGTACGCGCGATCAACCGCTGGAAGATGCTCGACAACCTGCGCCGCTCGCTGGTCGCGCCGATGTCGCTGGCGGCGATCGCCTTCGCCCTGGCGACCGACGCGATCGCGCCCTGGGCGACGCTCGCGCTGGTCGCCTTCGCGTTCTCGGCCGGGCCGTTGATGGGCGCACTTGCCGGCATGGCGCCGAGCCGCGACGACATCGCCCGGATCCACTTCTACCGCCAGGCATTCGCCGACCTCGGTCGCGCCGTCGCCAGCGGTGCCTGGCTGCTGGCGCAGTTGCTCCAGCTGGCGCTGAACGCCGTCGATGCGATCGGGCGCGCCCTGTACCGGCTTTTCGTCAGTCGACGCGGCCTGCTCGAGTGGACCACGGCAGCGGCGGCGCAAGCGGCGGCCACGAGCTCGCTCGCTGGCCTGGTTCGCCAGCACTGGCGCACGCCGGTCGCTGCGGTCGTGCTCTGGATCGCCCTGCTGGCGGGCGGCACCGCCTGGCCCGCAAGCACGTCTCTGCTGTGCCTGGTGTGGGCCCTGGCGCCGGTCTGGACCTGGTGGGTGAGCCGGCCGCGGCCGCGCCGGCACGGCGACGCGCTCTCGAGCGCCGATCGCTTCTATCTGCACGACATCGCGCGCGACACCTGGCGCCTGTTCGAGCGCTGCGTCGGTCCCGACGAGCGCAACCTGCCGCCCGACAACCTCCAGACCACGCCCAGCGAGATGGTCGCGCACCGCACCTCGCCGACCAATATCGGCCTGTACCTGCTCTCGTGCGCCTGCGCGCACCGATTCGGTTGGATCGGCGCGATCGAGATGATCGAGCGCATCGAAGCGACGCTGGCGACGCTCGCGGCGATGGAGCGCCATCGCGGCCACTTCCTCAACTGGTACGACACGCGCAACGCCGAGCCGCTGACACCGCACTACGTCTCGACCGTCGACAGCGGCAACCTGTGCACGCATCTGATCGCGCTGGCGCAAGCCTGCCTGGCGACATGCCAAGCGCCGCTTTCGACGACGTCGCTGCAGCGCGCCCTGGCGCTCTCGCTGGCGCGCATCGCGGCGCTGCGCGGCGCCGGCGCACCGACGCTCGGCGGACCGGTGCTGGCGGAGGTGCTCGCGGCGCGCGAGCCGCTGGGGCACATCGCAAGCGATCCTGCTGCGTTCGAGGCCCGCCTCGACGCCGCCACGGCCGAGCTGGGCGGCGCCGACGCCACGCCCGGCGCCGAGGAACTGTCGCCGACACCGGCGCAGCAACTCGCCTGGGCGCTCGCCGACCACCTCGCGACCCTGCGCTCGGCCTTGCGCAACGTCGCGAGCGGCGCCAGCGAGGCAAGCGCGACCGCGCGTCTCGTCGCCATCGCCACGACCTGCCAGCGGCTCGCCGGCGAGCCGGACTTCGGCTTCCTCTTCCACCGCAAGCGGCGCCTGTTCCACATCGGCTTTCGCGTCACAGAGCACCAGCTCGACAGCGGCTTCTACGACCTACTCGCGTCGGAGGCGCGCGCCACCAGCCTCTGGGCGATCGCCAAGGGCGACGTTGCCCCGGCCCACTGGGCCGCGCTCGGTCGTCCGTTCTACGCCGTCGGCGCGCTCGCGGGCCTGCGCTCGTGGTCGGGATCGATGTTCGAGTACCTGATGCCGACGCTGGTCCTGGACGAGCCGTATGGCAGCGTGCTGCACAGCGCGGCGCTCGCCGCGGTGGAGGAGCACAGCGCTTTCGCACGCGAGCACCACGTCCCCTGGGGCATCTCGGAGTGCGCCTACTCTGCAAGCGACCATACCCTGGCCTACCAGTACGCGCCGCAGGGCGTGCCCCGCCTGGCGCTGCGCCGAACGCCGAGCGACGAGCTGGTGATCGCGCCCTACGCGACGGCGCTGGCGGCGCAGGTCGCGCCGCACCGCGCGACGATCAACCTGCGCCGGCTCGAGCAGGCGCGCGCGCGCGGCCGCTACGGCTTCATCGAGGCGCTCGACTACACGCCTGGGCGCCAGCAAGGCGCCGAAGGCGTCGCGCGTGTGTTCACCTTCATGGCCCACCACCAGGGGATGAGCATCGTCGCCCTCGCCAATGTCCTGCTCGACGGCACGGCGCGCCATTGGGGAATGGGCGATGCCCGGGTCGAGGCGGTGGCCTCGCTGCTGCACGAGCGCGCGCCGCGCGAGGTGCCGCCATTGCGCGCGCCGCCGGCAAGCCCGACGACGAGCCTGCTCAAGCGACTGCCCGGCATGTTCCGCGAAATCATGCCCGGCATGACCGCGATCGAGCCGACCCATCTGCTCTCGAACGGCCGCTACGCCGTCGCGCTCAGGGCCAACGGAGCCGGCGTCAGCCGCTGGGGCAACGTCACCCTTTCGCGTGCGCGCGACGACGCCCTGCGCGATGCGTACGGCTGGTTCTTTCACCTGCGCTGGGATCGCCAGCCGCGGCCGGTATCGCTGAGCCAGCATCCGGCGCCCGATTCGGGCGCGCACTATCACTGCAGCTTCCACGCCGACCGCGTCGTCTTCGACGCCACCTGGCCCGAGGTCGAGGCGACGACGACGGTCTGGGTGAGCCCGGAAGACGACATCGAGTTTCGCCGCATCGTCCTGCACAACTACGGCGACCGCACGCTCGACCTCGAGCTGATGTCCGCGTTCGAAGTGACGCTCGCCGATCCGCGCGCCGACGAGGCACACCCGGCGTTCTCGAACCTCTTCGTCAGCGCTGAATGGCAGGCGCAGCACCAGGCGATCGTCTTCGCACGCAAGCCGCGTCTGGCGACCGACAAGGGCCTGCTCGCCGCGAACTTCCTGGCCGGCGTCGAACCGGCCGGCGCCTCGATCCGGATCCAGGTCGACCGGCTGCGCTGGCTCGGCCGCAATCGTGCCGCGAGCCACCCGCTGGCATCGTTCGACGATCTGCCGCCAGACGCTGCCGACAGCGCCGGCGTGACCCTCGACACCGGCCTCGATCCGGTCGCGGCGTTCGCGGTGCGGCTGCAGATCGCGTCCAAGGCCAAGGTCCAGCTGACCTTCTGCACCGCCGCCGCCGACGACCCGGCGACGCTGCGCGCGGTGATCGACAAGTACCGCCAGCTCGGCAACATCGAGCGCGCCTCGCTGATGTCGGCGACGCTTACCGGCATCCGTCTGCGCGAGATGCGAATCAACGCCGAGAACTTCGCCGCGATCCAGACGCTGTCGACGACGCTGGCACTGTCGCTGACGCGCACCCACCTGCGCGCCACCGAGGCCGCCGACGTCTGCGACCGGCGCCTGCTGTGGCGCTTCGGCATCTCGGGCGACCGGCCGATCGTGCTCGTGTCCGCCGGCGTCGCCCAAGGCGGTGCCCTGCTGCGCTCGCTGGCGCAGGCGCTGCGACTCTGGTCATGGGGCGGGATCGCCTGCGATCTGGTGGTCGTCAACTTCGAGCCGACGTCCTACCTGATGCCGCTCAACCGCAGCATCGCCGCGCTCAAGGAGCAGCATGAAGCCGCGATCGCGGCGCAATCGGGCAGCGCCGAGACCGGCTTTCACCTGCTGCAGGCGAGCGACCTGAGTGGCGACGAAGTCTCGACCCTGCGCACCTTGGCGCGAGTCCGCTTCAGCGCCGATGGCCGGCCGCTCGCCCACCATGTCGAGGAATTCGCCGAGCTGCACGAGCGTGCGTTCCAGGACCGCCAGGCGATCTCGTGCGCGACCCTGTCGGGCGAGATGGGCGCCGAGATCGTACCGCGGCGGGCCGGCGGCGACTTCGCCGCCGCCGGCGGCGAGTTCCGCTTCGACGTCACCGCGCTCATGCGGCCGGCCAGGCCGTGGGTCAACGTGCTCGCCAATCCCGAGTTCGGCGCCCAGATCAGCGAGGCCGGCGGCGGCTACACGTGGGCCCTCAACAGCCGACTGAACATGCTCACGCCGTGGTCCAACGACGCCGTCGCCGACCCGGCCGGCGAATGGTTCCTGCTCCAGGACCTGCGCACGATGCAGGCGTGGAGCGTCACGCCCTCGTGTGCCGGCGACTCCGACTCCGACTATCGCGTCGTCCACGGTCAGGGCTACAGCATCGTCGGCCATCGGCGCGGTGCGCTCGACTGCAACGTCACCTGGTGCGTCGACGGTGAAACATCGGTCAAGCAGGTGCGCGTTCGCCTGGTCAATCGCGGCCATCGAACGATCCAGCTGCGCCTGGTCGGCATCGCCGAATGGATCCTCGGTGCCCAGCGCAGCGATCGCGCCAGCAGCCACACCCGCATGGCGACGATGGCGGCGGCACCGGCGAGCGACGATGCGCCGACCAATCTTGACGACGGCGAAGGCGAGGCGCGCCGAGCGACCGCCCTCTTCTGCAGCCAGCGCGACCGCTCGGCCGGCTTCGGTGGCGGCACCGCGTTCTTCGCCCTCGTCGGCGATCGCGAGGACCTCGCCGACTGGACCTGCGACCGACGCGAGACCTTCGACGCCCGCGGCCGCGTCATCGTCCCCGACCACTACGGCCAAGCGAGCGGCTGCGCCCTCGACCCGTGCGCCGCGCTCTCGACCCGCGTTACGCTGCGCGCCGGCGATTCGCTCGAACGCGTGTTCCTGCTCGGCTACGGCGCCAGTCCGGACGCGGCCGAAGCGCTCGTCGCCAAGGCGGCGCTGGTCCCGCCGCTACGCCGCCTGTTGCAGGTGCGGGCGCGCTGGGACGAGCTGCTCGGTGCGGTCGCGGTGCGAACACCGGATCCGCTGTTCGACGCGATGGTCAACCGCTGGCTGCTCTACCAGACGATCGCGTGTCGCCTCTGGGCGCGCGCGGGCTTCTACCAGGCCGGCGGCGCCTACGGATTCCGCGACCAGCTGCAGGATGCGATGGCGCTCGCTTGGACGGCGCCCACGATGCTGCGCCGGCAGATCGTGCTCGCCGCCTCGCGCCAGTTCGCCGCCGGCGACGTCCAGCACTGGTGGCATGCGCCGACCGGCGCCGGGGTGCGCACCCATTTTTCCGACGACCTGCTCTGGCTTCCATACACCTGCTCTCACTACGTCGAGACGAGCGGCGACGCGAGCGTGCTCGACGAGGTCGTGCCCTTCCTCGAAGGTGCGGCGATCCCCGAAGGCGCCGAGGACGCGTACTACGTGCCGACGATGAGCGAGGAGACGGCAAGCGTGTTCGAGCATTGCGCGCGCGCGATCGACCGCAGCCTCAAGGTCGGGACGCACGGCCTGCCGCTGATGGGTACCGGCGACTGGAACGACGGCATGAACCGCGTCGGCCATGAAGGCCGCGGCGAGTCGGTCTGGCTGGCCTGGTTCCTGTGCGACGTGGTGCGCCGCTTCGCGCCGGTGGCCGACCAGCGTGGCGAGCACGAGCGCGCCGCGCGCTGGCGGGCGGCGGCGGTCGGCTGGAAACGGGCGTTGCACGACGCCGGCTGGGACGGCGAGTGGTATCGCCGTGCCTTCGCCGACGACGGCTCGCCGCTCGGTTCGAAGGACAACAGCGAGTGCCGGATCGACCTGATTGCGCAGGCCTGGGCCGTTCTCTCGGGCGCTGCGCCCGAGGCGCTGGCGCGCCAGGCAATGGCGTCGCTCGAGCGGCTGCTGATCGACCGCGATGTCGGCCTACTGCGCCTGCTCGATCCGCCGCTCGCGCGGCAGGAGCCGAGCGCGGGCTACATCCAGTCCTATCCGCCGGGTGTGCGCGAGAACGGCGGCCAGTACTCGCACGCCGGCGTCTGGGCACTGATGGCGCAGGCGGCGCTCGGCGACGGCGACGCGGCGTATCGCTCGTTCACCTACCTGAGCCCGGCGCACCGGTCGCGCGATCCGGCACACGGCGCGGCCTACGCCATCGAACCCTATGTCATCGCCGGCGACGTCTACAGCGCACCGCCGTATGCCGGTCGCGGCGGCTGGAGCTGGTACACCGGATCGGCGGCCTGGCTGCAACGCGCGGCGATCGAGTCGCTGTTCGGCCTGAGCCAGCACGGCGACGAGATCGCGGTCGCGCCGGTCCTGCCCGGGGCATGGAGCAGCGCCGAACTGCGACTCGGCCGCGCCGGCAAGACCGTTCGCATCGTGTTCGCCCGCGCGGGCGCTGTCAGCGCCATCGCCCTGCCGCCCGGGACCGAGCGACTGGCAGTGGGCGAGCGACTCGCCTGGTCGACGCTTGCGAGCGCCTCGACCTGGCTCGTCGAGCTGCCGTCATCTGCCGTTGGCAACGATCTGGCTCCGGCGCCGGCGCTCGCCAAGGCCGGCTGAGCGGGGCCGCGCCCCCGTCCTACATTCGCTCACGCGGCACTCCGATTCATTTGCGCCGGTACATTTCCTAGACTCGATCGAACATCAGCGGGCCTTCGGGCTTTTCCAATTCAGAGCCCGCAAAGGAGAACCGTATGCTCAAGTGGGCCGTCATCTTCGCCATCATCGCTCTCGTCGCCGGCCTGTTCGGCTTCACCGGAATTGCCGCTGGCGCAGCCGGCATCGCCAAGATCCTGTTCGTCGTCTTCCTGGTCCTGTTCGTCGCCGTGCTGCTGTTCGCGCTGCTGGGCGCGAAGGCGATCTCGAGCGGAAACAAGTAGGCCATGGAATCCAACCGCAACTTCTCGGGCAATCAGGACCCGCGCGAGCGCCTCGAGCTCGACGAAACCGCGCTCGAGGCCGCCAAGCGCAGCCTCGAGAAGGGTGCCGTGACGCCGAGCTACGGTCCCTGGCGCGAAGACATCATCCGCTTGCTCAACGACGCGCTCGCGACCGAGATCGTCTGCACGTTGCGCTACAAGCGCCATCACTACACCGCCAAGGGCCTGACCTCGCCCAAGATCGCCGAGGAGTTCCTCGTCCACGCCAACGAGGAGACGGCGCACGCCGACATGATCGCGGAGCGCATCGTCCAGCTCGGCGGCGAGCCGGATTTCGCGCCCGCGACGCTGCTCGAGCGCAGCCACGCCGACTACGACGCTTCGCTCGACCTGCAGGCGATGATCCGCACCAACCTGATTGCCGAGCGCGTCGCGATCGAGGCCTACGGCCAGATGATCAAGCTGATCGGCGACAAGGATTCGACGACGAGACGGATGCTCGAGTCGATCCTCAGCCAGGAGCAGGAGCATGCCGACGAGCTGAGCGACTGGCTCACCGACTAGCGCTCGGCAATGACCGAGTTCACGCCGATCCGGATGCGCGCGGCTTTCGCCGTGGTCACCGCGGCCACCGTGCTCGCTCTCGCGTCGGGCTGCGCCGAGCTGCGCGGCAGGGAGGTCGTCGGCGGCTACGTCGACGACGCCGCCATCACCGCCGCCGTGAAGTCGCGGATGGTCGAGGACAAGGTGGTCGATGCCGATGCGATCAAGGTCGAAACGGTGAACGGCAACGTCGTGCTTTCGGGCTCGGCGCGCACCCCCATCGAGCGGATGACCGCCGAGAGCATCGCCATGCAGATTCGTGGCGTGAAGTCGGTGCAGAACGAGCTCGCGCTGCACCCCTGACCGTCGGCCCGCGCGACCCTGCGACGCGCTGCTAGCGCCGATCGTCGAGCGGAGGACAGATCGCCGCGCGCCCGGCCTTCACGCTGACCAGCCCGGCACCGATCGCCGCACCGAGGCGCGCGACGGCGCGCTGATGGGCAGCTGCCAGCGCGTCGACGGGTCCCGGCGCAGCCTCGCGGATCAGCCATTCGCAATACACCGCCGGCGGGCTCGCTCCGCTGCCGAGGGTCCACGACCCCTCGATCCGCGCCTCGCCGCCGGGCAGCGAATCGAAGCGACGAACGTCGAGCGAGATGCGCACCGGAGGCCCTGAGCCGGCGACGGCACTGCGCGCCTCGATCGCACCATAGGCCGCCGCAAGCTGCTCCAGCAAGGCCTCGCGCAACTCGTCGCGCAGCGGGCTGGCCCAGCGCTCCTGTTCGAGCGCCATGAGAGAGCCGTCGGGCAGCCGCACCAGCCATTGCGGCTGATCGACCTGTACCGGCACGCGGATCGGCTCGAGCACGATCGGAATCGTGGCGGCGGCCGGGCCGGCCGGTCCCGTGCCGGACGGAGCGAGCTCGGTCGGCATCAAGGTATGCAGGCGGACCGTCGGCGCCGTGGTGCTGCAGGCCGCCAGGACGAGCAGCAGCAACGCGGCGACCGCCGTACGCGAAGCCGGGACGGCTACGGGAGAACACAAGCTCGGGCGCATGACGGGTCTCAGCGTTGCGGCACCGGCGGGTCGGCGGGCTTGCCGCGCAACAAGGACTCCGGGTGCTGTTGCAGATAGTCGGCGAGGACGCGCAACGCGCGCGAGGTGCGCTGCAGCTCGGCCAGTGTGTCCTCGATGTTGCGTTGCACCGGCGCGCTCGGATCGGTGACGTTGCGGTCGAGGTTGTCGAGCGAGGCTTGCGCCCTGGCGAGCGTGCGCGTTACTTCGCCGAGCGCCTTCTGGGCATCGGGCGTGAGCTGGCCGATCGCCTTGTTGGCTCCGGACAAGGTCGCGCGCAGGTCGCGGCCGATGTCGTCGAACGGGATCTTGCTCATCTTCTGCACGATCTCGGCTATCTGCGGCTGCAGCTCGCTCAGCGTTCCCGGCGCCGTCGGCATGCGCACCATGCCGTCGCTGGAAGCGCTGGCAGCACTCGCGGCGCCGACCGCGGCAACCGGGCGCCCGGCGCCCGGAATGAAGTCGAGCGCCACGTACAGCTGGCCGGTGAGCAGGTTGCCAGTGCGCAGCTGCGCCCGCAGGCCACTCTCGACCAAGCGCTGCATGACGGCGGCGTCGTCGCTACTGCCGGCCTCGCGCAGCAACACCGTTCGCACCGGGCCGAGCCGCAGCGGATAGATCTCGGCGACGACCTCGACCGGGAAACGCTTGCGCTGGTCGTCGTACTGCAGCGCGATCGAGCGGACCCGGCCGATATCGACGCCAAGCAGGTCGACCGCAGCCCCCGGGGCGAGGCCGCGGATCGACTGGTTGAACACCATCCTGATCGGCATCGCATTGCCGTCGGGCGGCGCGAGCGCGGCGCGGCGGTCGGCAAAGAGCGTGAAGACCGTGTTCTCGGGCGCCGGATCGCCGCGCGGCGCGCCCGGTGGCAGGTCGAACGCCAGTCCGCCGGCCAGCACCGACGCCAGCGTCTGGGTGTTGACGCTCAAGCCGCTGGCATTGAGTGTCAGGTCGATGCCGCTCGCGTTCCAGAAATGGGAGTCGCGCGTGACCAGCTTGTGGAACGGCGCCTCGACGAAGATCTTGAGCGAGAGATCGTCGCGATCGGCGTCGAGCGTGTAGCCGACGACGCGACCTACCGGCGCGCGACGGTGGAACACCGGCGAGCCGACGTCGAGCGAGCCGAGATCGTCGGACCGCAGGACGAACACCTTGCCCGGCTCGCCACGCAGCACCAGCGGCGGCGCTTCGAGGCCGACGAACTCGCTCCGCGCTTTCTCGGAAACGCCGGCGTCGGTGGCGATGTAGGCACCGGAGAAGAGCGTTCCCAGCCCGCTCACCCCGGCGGCACCGATGCGCGGCCGCACCACCCAGAAGGTCGAGTCCTCGACCGCGAAGCTCGCGGCCGACCGGTTCAGCTGCGCGACGACGACGACCCGCTTGCGATCGTCGCGCAAGGCGACCGAGACGACCTTGCCGATCACCACTTCCTTGTAGCGGATCTCGGTCTTGCCGGCCTCGACCCCGTCGGCCGACCTGAATTCGATCTCGATCCGCGGCCCGGCAAGAAAGACGGTCCGGATCAGCATCGAGGCGGCGATCGCGATCGCCACCGCGGGAACGAGCCAGACGAGAGAGATGTTCCAGCGTCGCGCCTTCGCGAGCCGCGGTCGCGGCAGCTCGGCCGCGGCCGCGCCGTCAAGCGGGGCCGACGGCGACTCGGGCGCAGACTCAGGCGGAGGCGCGTCGGCCATGGGGAGCAAACTCCTGCCAGATCAGCCGCGGATCGAACGACCAGGTGGCGAGCAGCGTCAGCACAACGACTGCCGCGAACGCCAGCAGACCGTCACCAGCGTCGACGCTAGCCAGCGCGCCGTAGCGCACCGTGGCCGCGAGCAGGACGACGACATAGACGTCGAGCATCGACCAGTGGCCGACGACCTCGATCAGCCGGTACAGGCGGGCGCGCTCGTGGCGGCGCCACGCGGGCGCATAGCGCACGGTCCACGCGAGCAGGCCGAGGACCCCGATCTTCAGCACCGGAACGGCGATGCTTGCGATGAAGACGATCACCGCAAGCGCCCACGAGCCGTCGAGCCAGAGCTCGTGGATGCCGCCGAGCAGGGTGTGCTCGCCGTGCTGGAGAGCCGAGGTCGTGACCAGCACCGGCAACGTGTTGGCCGGGACGTAGAGAATCGCCGCGGCGACGACACAGGCCCAGGTGCGCTGGATCGCGAACGGCTTGACCAGGTGCAGCACGTGCCCGCAGCGCGGGCAGCGCTGCACCAGATCGGGCCGCTCGCCCTCGACCAGATTCAGCGACGCCAGGCCGCAGCTCTCGCAGCCGATCACGTCGGGCGCGGGCACGGCGTCGTTGCTCGCCCGGCTCATCGAACGTGCCACCAGAGGTGCTTGAGCCCGGCCGACTCGATCGACGCGAACAGTACCGTCATCACGCCGAGCGCCAGGAGTCCCGGTCCGGGCGTCGCCTCGGCCAGGGCCGCCAGGCGCACCAGCGCGAGCAGGACGCCGACCGTGAACACCTCGACCATGTTCCAGCGCCCGGCCTGGTGCAGGATGCGGACGCAGGTCGCAAACCCCGGCGGCTTGCGATTCGCCGCGAGCGGAATGAGGACATAGAGGCGGAAGAAGATGAACGCTGCCGGCGCCACGAGCGCGGTCAGTGCCGCGACCACCGCGACCAGCTTCTGCCCGCCTTGCCAGGCGACGCCGATCGCCTCGGGCAAGGTCGCGTCGTCGGCGCCGCCGCGCAGGGTGATCGTGAGCAGGCTGGCGTTGATAGCGACGAGATAGGCAGCGCCTGCAGCCACGGTCAGGGCGAGGATGCTGCCGATCGAGAGCCGATGGCCACGGCCGAGGACTGCATCGCAGCGCGTGCAGCGGGCAACCGCCCCAGGACCGACCGGTCCCCAGCGATGCGCCAGCCCGCATTGGTCGCAAACCACCAGGGAGTCTTCGACTCGGCTCATCGCCCTCCGCAAGATCAGCAGCAACGACGCGCCGATGCGCCGCCGGGGCCGAAGCCCGCGGCGATTATCAGCGAGCGGGTCGGGCGCGCGCGGACTGGCGCGTCACGAGATCAGTTGCCGGAGCGCGCAAACAACGCGACCGGCCGCGTCGCGCGTGCCGGGACCGCGACCGGCCGCGTCGCGCGCTCGACGACCGCGGCAGACTGCGTCAACGCACCGCCGCCTTCGGCGACGGCGAAGCGTTGCCGCGAGGCGCGCTCGACCGCGCCGCTGACGGTCGAGTAAAAGATCGCGAGCAGCACCACCGCCGTCAACGCGCAACCGGCGATGAGCCCACGACGAAGCAGGAACGCACGTTGTGGCGACATGAAGCTACCTTTCGCGGACGGCACGAGTGGTCGGGACGGGATGCTGATGCCGGCGCCGCAGCTTGGGGCGGCTCTGCGCGCGGGTCGCGCCGAGACGCGCGACAGCGGCACGGCGCTCGGCGACGCGCTCGCTCGGCTCGTCGTCCAGCGCCAGGGTCGGCGAGACGTCGAAGAACCAGCGCGCGAAGCGGCCCAGGCGTTTGCGCAAAGGGGACATCTGGGCTGCTTTCATGTGCCGTACGCTAAGGCGCCGGATCGCTTGGCTCAACCGGGCGATCGCGCCCGCGGCCGTCGGACGCCGCCTACAGCTTGCGACTCGCGCCTTTTCCTACAGCGCCGCACTGCCCGGTCGGACGCGATCCGGGCATGCATCGTGCGAATATCCCCGACGGCTCGCACTGAGCCGAAAGGTCCTGACAGATGCTGATCCGAATCGGTTACGACATCGAGCTCGCCGTCGCGACGCCGATGGCCCTGATCTACCTCCTGCGTGTTCACCCGTCGCGGCGCGACGACCTGGTCGCGCCCGAGAACGTCCAGGTGAGCGGCGGGCTCGTCTCCGAGGAATACATCGACAGCTTCGGCAACCACTGTGGCCGGCTCAACGTGCCGGTCGGGATGGCGACGGTGCGGATCACCAACGAGGCGTTGATCAGAGATTCGGGCGAGCTCGACGTGGTCAACCCCGAGGCCCGCCAGCACGATCCGACCGAGCTTCCGTTTTCGACCTTGCAGTTCCTGTTGCCGAGCCGCTACTGCGAGGTCGACAGCGAGCTGCTCGGCTTCGCCTGGAACCAGTTCGGCGGTACGCAGCCCGGCTGGCCGCGGGTTCGCGCGATCTGCGATTTCGTGCACCAGCACCTGACCTTCAACTACAAGACGGCGCGGCCGACCCGGACCGCGCTCGACGCCTTCCGCGAGAAGGAAGGCGTGTGCCGCGACTTCACCCATCTCGCGATCACGCTTTGCCGCTGCATGAACATCCCGGCGCGCTACACCACCGGCTATCTCGGCGACATCGGCGTGCCCTACGCCGGGCGGATGGATTTCAGCGCCTGGTTCGAGGTCTTTCTCGGCGACCGCTGGTACACCAGCGACGCGCGCCACAACATTCGTCGCATCGGCCGCATCGTCATGGCGCGCGGCCGCGACGCGGGCGACGTGCCGATCACGATGTGCTTCGGCCCGAGCTCGCTGCTTCGCTTCGACGTCGTCACCGACGAGGTCGTCGATCCCGCCGCGGCGGTTGCCGCCGCATGACCACTGCACTCAGACCGAGGAGATGCCGATGAGCACCCCGACACCGAAAGAACAAGCCCAGGGCGAAGGCGTCCAGGGCGAAGGCGACTACGCGGCCGGCCGCCGCTACGACAAGGCCGCGCGCGAGTTCGCCGAATCGGGCAAGGTCGAGCCGGCAGCGCACGACGCGGCGCCGACCAGCGACGAGGAGGCCGCCGAACTCGAGCGCGCCGAGAACGAGGGCAAGTCGCACTCGAAGGGCGAAGGCCCGCTGGTCAGCAAGCAGCGCAAGAGCGGCGCCTGAGCGGGCTCGGACTAGGAGTCTGGGCGGCAGACGTTTCGACGCCAGGGTATCGAAGCCAACGCGACCGATCTGACGCCGTTTGTGTCGGCGGCGTGCGACTCGGGCGGCGC
>Ga0207691_10002168_pt1 | contig 19197 bp, 16 predicted proteins | sample KBSM13metaG_FD_184327 | JGI IMG/M metagenome (GOLD analysis project Ga0207691, IMG submission 184327) | Miscanthus rhizosphere microbial communities from Kellogg Biological Station, Michigan, USA - KBS M1-3 metaG (SPAdes) (version 2) | ecosystem: Host-associated > Plants > Roots > Rhizosphere >... | reverse complement strand
AAGACTGCGGACGGCGGCACGATCAAGAAGATAGCCTCCGCCCGAAGATTTCACGAACCGATTACGTCTTGAGCGGCTTTTTCTTGGCGGCCGGGAACAGGACGTTGTTCAGGATCAGCCGATAGCCGGGGGACGTCGGGTGCAGCGCGAGATCGGTCGGCGCATTGCCGATGTTGTGTTGCGGATCTTCCGGATCGTGGCCGCCGAGGAACGTCCACGAGCCCTTGCCATAGTCCCCGTGGATGTACTTCACCCACGGTGCTCCTTCCTCGTAGGCGAGCACCGTCACACCTGGTTTGATGACTGCCTTGTTGAAGCTCGTCGTCACGCCATAGTAGTCGGGGATGACCGTGCGATGATCCTGCACGAGCATCGTGGCGACGGGGTCGAACTTCGCGGAGAACGCGAACAGCGTGAACTGTCCGAGCGGCTGGCGCCGCGCGGGCACATTCACCTGATGTCCATCGATATCGCTCATCGAGTTGGTGAACGGCGACTGCTCGACGTGCACATCGCGGAACGCCATCGCGCGCTTCCAGTCCATCTTGGCATCCACGTCTTCGTCGATCGGCGTTCCGTCCGCGTAGGCGGCGGCGATGTCCGCGTTATGCGCCGCGATCGCCAGCTCGAGCGTCTCCGTCGCCCCACACATGGCAAAGAGGAATCCCCCGCCCTCGACGTATTGGCGGATGCGCTCCGCCACCGCTTTCTTGAGCGCGGGAATGGTGGCGAACCCGAGGCGCTTCGCGGCATCGAGGTTCCGCTCGCGCTGCTCGACAAACCACGGCGCGTCGCGGAATCCGAGGTACAGCTTGTTGAGCTGCCCGGTGAAGTCCTCGTGAAAGAGGTGGAGCCAGTCATATTTCTGGAGGTCCCCGTTCATGACCTCGTCGTCCCAGACCGTCGTGTACTCGATGCCGGCGTATCGGAGCGCCAGCGTCACGGCGTCGTCCCAAGGCGGAGACTTCGGCGGCGTGTAGATCGCAATCCGCGGCGCCTTCTCCAGCGTCACGGCATCCATGTTGCCGCTGGCGATCTCGGCGCGGATCTGCGCGAGACGCCCGTTGTCGAGCGGCTCGAACGTCACGCCGCTGAGCGTTGCCGTCTTCCGGAGCTCCTGCCCGTCCGGAAGCAGGAACGACCCACCCCGGTAGTTGATGAACCACTCGGCGCGGTTCCCGGCCTTGAGCGCGTTGAACGTCAGCCCATACGCTTTGAGGTGATTCTGCTGCGCGTCGTCCATGGGGACGAGCAGGTGCTGCGCCCCGGCGGCCTGCGCGGCGACCGCGAGCGTCACGAGCGCAAGCAGGCCCCGCGTCCGGTTCGTTAGGCAACGAATCCAGGACCGCGCGACACCGCGCCGATCAGACGATGGATGTGTCATATCGAGGGAACGCTCTGGCGAGCGAGGTCCAACTCGCGCCGGGCCTGGGGCACCAGCGCGCTTCGGGGATAGGTAAGAATCATATGCTCGAGATGCTCTACCGCGCCGGACCGGTCGCCGTTGCGCCGCAATGTCCGCGCCCACTCGAGCTCGGCTTCTGCCGCCTCCGGCGCCGACGCGTAGTCCTTCACAATGCGGTCCCAGAGCGCGATGGCGGCGGTGTCGTCATGCCGCGCCGAATAGATGCGCGCCGCCGCGTTGAGCAGAAGCGCGCTGGCGTCTGGCACGAGCGGCGCTGCCGTCACAAGCTTCGTCGCGGCCGCCGCGCTATCGGCGCGAGCGAGGGCGAGAAACGCGCTCCCAACAGCCGGTGCACTGTCCACCCTGGTTCGACCAAGCAGCGCGAGCGCGAGCAACAGATCGGGGTCCGTCTCGGTGGTTCGTTTGAGAATGCGGCGAGCGGTCTTCAGATCGCCCTCGTAGAGCGAGATCCAGCCCATCGTCCGGTCCTCGTCCTCGCCCATCGGCGTCGTCCCCATCGCGGCACGCGCCTTCGCGAGATCGCCGGCGCGAACCCAGCCCCATGCGGCCATGCGCACGAGACGGACGTGCGCGAGGGAATCGAGCCGCGAGGCATTCGCCGTGATGAGGGCTTCGGCATCGGCGGCGCGGCCTAACGCGCTCAGTGCGCGCACGCGCAGCGGCAGGACGGTGCGCACGCTCTCGGAGTCCGTTGCCGCGGCGTACGGCTCGAGGAGCTTCACCGCCGACGCCGGGTCGGCGCCACTCAAGGCGTCGTTCGCGGCGCGCACCGCGAGCTCCCGCGTGGGCGCGTGGGCCAACGCCGCCGCAAACGCGTCTCGCGCCACGAGCCACGCGCCGGACGCTTCCGCCTCGTCGCCAAACTCGGTCCATGCCTTCACGGCCTCGTCGCTGGGCGGCAGGTCGCGCAACGCGAGCCACCCTTCACGCGCCGAGCTCCAACGGACCTCGAGGAATGCGAGCGCCCGCCGTGCTTCCACCTGCACGGGCGGCGCGCGGAAGACCTGGCGAATGGCGCCACGTAGGGAATCGGGCGTGGGAAACAGCGAGAACACCGCCGCCTGATCCAGGTATGGGGACGCGATCATCGCGTCCCGCCAACTCTGCGCCGATAGCTCCCAGAGCCCGGTGGCAGCACGCAGCTGCGCCATCTCCACCGTGATGTCCTTCGTCCCGCCTAACGCGCGCTGCGCCCGCTGCAGCACGGTGTCGGCGGCCGCCGACCGGCCGGCATCGAGCAGGAGACGCGCATACTCGCGGTACGGGACGGCATCACGAGGCGTGATCTGCACCCAGCGCTCGAAGGCGGCCGCGGCCGCTTCGTCGCGGTGCAGATACGCGAACGTGCGGAGCTGCACCGTGCGCAGCATCGGCTCGCGCGGGCGCTTCGTGATCAGCGAGTCGATCAGCGGGAGAATGGAGTCGCGCTTCCCGAGCTGATCGTACACACGCTCGATCCCGAGAATCGCCGCCGTCGTGGATTCGTCGAGCGCCGCGCGGTAGGCACTCAACGCCTCGCGCCACTGCCCCGCCTGCTCGAGCTCGAGCGCACGCATCGGCAGGCCCGGTTGCGCCTGCGCTCGCGCCGCCTGCGGCGCGAGCGTCAACACCCAAGCGAACGTAAAGGCGACCCTTGCGCTACGGCTTCTCCGCATTGATGCGCTTGAAGTAATCGAGCACGAGGCGTCGCTCCTCCGGCGTCAACCCGCGGAGGTCGTTCCAGTTCGGCATGGCGAACTTCGACGCCGCCTTGCCGTTGGCATTCGCGTTAGGCGGCAGGAACAGCTCGTTGCCGGTTGCGGCTTTCGCCTCGCGCTTGCCGTTGTCCTCGCGTTCGTCACGCTCGAGCGTCCGCCCGGCATCGAGCATCCGGCGGAACAGCCGCTGCTGCCGGTCGATGACGTTCGGATCCAGCGCCCCGCTTTCCAGTGCCTGCGCGAGCTGACGCGCCTCCTTCGCCAGCTCGTCGGCCCGGCCCGTTCGATCCTGGTCACTCATCTCCTCGAGCGACGCCGCGACCTCGCGCTGCTGGCGACCAAGCTGCCGCGCCTGCTCGCGGCCCTGCTGATCGAGCTGCGCGCCCGGCCGCGGGATCAGCTCCGCGGTCTGCGAGTTGAGCGACCCTTGCTGCTGCGCCATGTCCTTGAGCTGCTCGAGCATCTCCTGGAACCCGGACGCCGAGCTCGCGTTCTGTGCCCGCTCCCGATCGCGCACGAGCGTCGCCGCCGCCTGATTCAATGCCTCGGATGCCTCGCGCATCGAGCTCGCCGCCTGGTCGGTCTGCCGAGCGCTCGCGAGATCGCGCGTGGCCTGATCGACCTTCTTCTGCGCGTCGCTCACGGAGCGCTGAGCCCGCGGAGAGAGCAGCGAGGACTTCTGCCCCGCCTCGGTCAGTCGCTTGCCTGCCTGCTGGACTCCCTGCTGAAGTGCGCTCTGTTCCGCCTGCAACGATTGCTTGTCGACATTCTGCCGTGCTTTCTGCTCGATCTGCTCCTGTTGTCGTGAGAGCTGGAGCATCTCCTGGACAGACTGATCGAGCTCACCCGTCAACTCCTGCTTCCATGCGTCGATCTGTTTTTGCCGAGCATCGGCCAGCTGGTCGGCTGCTTTCTGCATGGCATCCGCGGCATCGTTGGCCGACTGCTGTCCTGCCGACTGCTGCCCACCACCCTGCTGTCCGGACTGTTGATCGGATTGCTGCTGGCCGGGCTGGCCCGTTTGCCCCTGCTGCGACTGTTGCCCCTGCTGCCCCTGCTTCTGAGCTCCGGGCTGACCGTCCTGCTTCTCCTGGCCCTTTTGCGCCTGACCGTCTTTGTCCTGCGGCTTGTTGCCCTGCGCATTCTGCTGCTGGCCACTCTGTTGCTGACCACTTTGTTGCTGACCGTTCTGCGGCTGACCGTTCTGCGGCTGACCATTCTGTCGCTGAGCGGCCTGCGCCATCTGCTGCGACATCTGCTGCTGCGAGCGCTGGTCGTTCTGTTGCTGATTCTCGCCACGCTTCTGATCGGGCGCCTGATTGCGCGCAGCACGCTCCATTGCCTGCGCCGATTCCTTCACCTGCTGGTTCGCGTCGTTGACGCGCTGCGCACCCGCGTCGGCGTTCTCGCGCTCGAGTCGCTTCTGCAGCTCCTCGACCTGTTTCTCCAGGTCGCGCGACCGGTCGGCCAGGTCACGAGCGTTGTTCTGCGCTTCCTGCTTCTGCGCCTGATCGCGAGCCTTGGCCATCGAGTCCGCGTTCGCGCGCTCCGCCTTGGAAAGGTCCTTCGCCTCTTCCTTGAGTGTCTGCATCGAGCCCTCGAGTGCCGCGCGCTTGAGCATCTCGACGCTCTTCTCGAGTTGTTCGCGCAGCCCCTTCTGCTGCTGCGCCAGGTCGCCTAACGCCTTCTGCGCGTCTTCGGCGGACAGCTTCTGCGCCGACTCCTCGAGCTTGCGCAGCTTCTCCGCGAGCTCCGGCGTCAGCGCGTCTTTCAACAACTTCTGCGCCTCCTGCAGCCGCGCCGACAGCGCGCTGTCGAGTGCGTTGCTCTGCTGGAGCTGCTTCTCGATCTGTTGCGCGTTCTGCTGAAGCTGCTGCATCCGCTCTGCCAGCTCGCGCTGTTCCTTCGCCAGGGCCTGCGCCTGCTGTGCGGCCTCGTAGGACATCGAGCTCTTGTTGCCCGAGCCCTGTTGATCGCCGTTCTTCGGGATGTTGCGCTGGCGCGCGCGCGCCGCATCGGCGGTCCGCTGCTGCAGCGCTTTCTGCGCGGCCGCAGCCGCCTTGGCTCGTTCCACCGCCGAATCCGCGGCGGCACGCACGTTCGCGCGCGCCTCGGTCATGCCGGGCACGCGGAGCACCAGCTCACGCGTCGATCCGCTCTGACGCCATGGCGACCCATCGATCGCCACCGCCACCAGGTGCACCGCCTCGCCCGGCTGGACGCCGAGGTCGGGCAGCGACACGATGGCGTTGCCAGTCCACTGCGTGCTTGGCTGCGAGAGGAGCGGCCGTTTCGTCTCCGGCATCGCGGTCCCGCCCTCGGGTTGTCTCCACACCCGAAGCACGACGCTCGCGAGCCCGTGGTCATCGGTCGCGAGGAACGACATCGGAATCGTGTCACCAGCCGACACGGTCGTGTCGGTCGCGGGGGCGAGAATCTCGATGTGTGGCACCGAGTCGGGAACGACCTCGAATTCGAGCGCGGCCGGCAACTCCGTGATCGGTCCGGCAACACCGGCGGCGCTCCATTCGTACCGGCCGCTCTCGACCACCGGCAGCCGCCCCGTGAACGATCGGCCGGCCGGCGTTAGGCGCACCGTGTCTCTCGCCCTCGCGAGTGACACGCCCGTGAGCTCGGTGGACGAGTGACCGGAGATCGTCAGGACGGTACCTCGTGGCAGCTGCGCCGCTTCCCCGACCGGCAGCGTCTCGGCGCGCCGATCCAGATACCGCGGGAACGTTGCCGTGACCGAGACGTCGCCGATGAATGGTCGCTCGACCAGCGCCACCGACGCCGTGTCGCTTACGGTCCTGCCGTCGGTCGCGAAGAAGGCGAGGTCCGCATCCATCGGCGCGAGCCGGACCTTCGCGACGCCGTCGTGGACTTCGTGCTGCGATGACCGCCACGCCGAGCCTTTCGCCCGTTGATACAGCGTAACGCGCCGACGTTCCGGCGCCGCGATGGATAGCGTGAGCCGCTCACCGCGCAGCACGCTCTTCGGCGCACGCTGAAACGCGATGGGAGCGAGCAGCGTTCCGGTCCACGCGCGAACGGGATGCGCAATGGCGCGCCATCCGTCTGGTGTCGCGGACGACCGGGTCGCCAGGAGGAAGATCCCGAGCGTCCCCACGACGGCCGCGCCGCCGCTCCTGACCAGAGCTCGTCGCGTCAGCGTCGGCGTTAGGCTTCGGTTGCCGGCTTTTTCCTTGAGCCGCTTCGCCACCTGCTCGGCGTTGTACCGACCGAGCGTGCCCGTATTGGCGACTTCCAGCGCGCCGCGAACCGCGCCGGCGCGCAGGGACTGCTCGCGCTCGACCTCGAACGCGAGGCCGCTCACGGACGCATCGCGCGCGAGGCGACGACGCGTCCACCAGATGGCCGTTATCGCGACGATTGCGACCGCCAGCCACACGACGAACGGGACCACACGCGGGAGGTCGATCCATCGGGCGCGACCGAGTAGCACCACCCCCACCGCGAGCAGCAATGCCGCCAACCCGACCGCGGCCGCGCCACCCGCGGCGGCGATCAGTCGCGAGATGCGTCCGCGTTCGCGATCGACGAGATCGATGACCGTCATGCCGCCGGGCGGCTCGTCACCGCGTACACGAACAGGTTCACGCCCATGCGAAGCGCCGCCTCGTGCAATTCAGGTGGGTCGTTGTAGGTGCCCGTGTCTTCCCAACCATTCCCGAGGTCGGATGAGAAGTCGTAGTACACCGCGAGTCGATCGCCGATGAAGATCCCCAGCCCCCGCGCCGGCTTCCCGTCATGCTCGTGGATCTTCGGGACACCGTTGGGGAACTCGTACACCAAATGATAGATCGGGTGCGTGAGCGGCACATCGACCAGCGGACGATCCGGGAAAACGCGCGCGATCTCTCGCCGGAAATTCGCATCCAGCCCGTAGTTGTCGCTCACGTGCAGGAACCCACCGCGCAGGAGATACTGCCGCAGTCGGTCCACTTCGGCATCGCTGAACCGAATGTCGCCGTGACCCGTTATGTGGAGGAACGCATAGTCCCACACGCGGTCATCGAGCAGGGTGACGCGACCTTCGGTTTTGTCGACCCGCAATGACGTCCGCTCGTTGATCGCCTCAATGAGGTTTGGAAGGCTCGACGGGTTGGCGTACCAATCGCCGCCCTCGTATTGCAGGCGAGCAATGGCGAGGCGCGGGCCATCGTTCCGGGCCGCGCCCAAGGTCGCCAGCGCGACCAGCGCCGCGAGCGATGCGGCGTATGCGCGTACGATTCTCATGCTTCGTGAGCGAGTCGATAGGCAAGATTGCGTGACGCGCCGCCCTCGCGCACGAGCGCGGCAGCAACATCGCGTGCACTGAGTCCGGCGGCGCGCATCAGGCGGGCCCGAGATCGCAACTCGTCCTCCGCCAGCGGTTGAAGAGTGGTACCCTCGAGCACGATCACGACCTCCCCGCGCGGCGGAGCGCTCTCGTAATACGCCGAGAGCTCGGCCACCGTTCCGCGGCGAATTTCCTCGAACTGTTTCGTCAACTCCCGGGCCACGACCACCCGCCGCTCCCCCGCACCGCGAGCCCCGAGCTCACCGAGCGTAGCCGCCACGCGGTTCGGCGCCTCGTACAGTACGCTCGTGTGCCGAAGGCTGCTGAGCTCCTGAAGAGCGTCCTCTCGCTCGCGCCCTTTCCGCGCCAGGAAACCAAAAAACGTAAAGCGCTCGCTCCCAAGAGCGGAACTTACGAGGGCCGCCAGCACGGCGGACGGGCCAGGAATCGGAACCACGGCGATACCAGCCTCCGCGGCCGCTCGCACGACACGCGTGCCGGGGTCTGACACCAGCGGCGTGCCGGCGTCGGAAATCAACGCCACATCGCGTCCTTCTCGGAGACGAGCGATCGCCGTCTCCGTTGCACGTGCCTCGTTGTGCTCGTGGTACGAGAGCATGGGCGTCGCGATCCCGTGATGGTCGAGAAGATGCCGCGAATGCCGTGTGTCCTCGGCGAGGATGAGATCGACTGCCCGCAGGACATCGATCGCCCGGAGGGTAATGTCGCGCAGGTTGCCGATCGGAGTGCTGACGACGTACAGCGACCCGTGGTGCTCTGCGCCGTCTACCACTCCAACTCCCACGGCAGAGCCGACAGAAATCCCGCGGCGTGAAGCATGTGACGGCGCTCCCGCGCGGCCTCCCCCACCACGCGGCGTGCGGCGTCCTCGTCGCCATCGAGCGCTTCCCTGGCTGTATCCGTCACCCAGGCCGCGATTCCAGCCGTGACCTCGTAGCCGTCCTCGGAGGGGTCTTCCAGCCTCGATCCGCTTGCGAACCGACTCAACGCCGGATACCGCCGAAGGAGCGCATCCCGAACCCGCTCCCCGACTGCCGAGGGTACGGGGACGCCATAAGATCCAAGCTCGGCGTACATTCGCTCGATGAGCTGCCGGTAGGCAGCGACGAGGGCGGCAGGTGCTTGTGTCGGCATGTGCGGCGGACCCCGCCACGCACCAACCCGCGCCTTTGGGCGCGGTGACGCTGGCCCGAACAGACGCGAGAGCTGTTCTGTGCGTCCCGATCCGTCATCGTCGACGACGAAGGTCTGTTCGATCAGCCCGTCTCGAAATACCAGATAGTTCGCCGTGTCTCGATTCACCACTTCCACGACGCCGCTGAACTGCCCGCTACGGAGGTGCGGAAACAGCACTTTTGGATCGCCGGCGGCGAACCCGTCTGGCCAAGGATCCGATGGCACCAGCAGCGTGTGGAACATGCACACAAGGAGCTCGGCTGGCGCCTCGTAAAAGGCGATCTCGCCAAATTCCGGTTCGGCGGGCACTCGACTGAGGGCCGACGAGATCGCAATGGCCTCGTTGCCGCGCTGTGTCGCGCGAACCGCGTTGACTACCTCGCCCTCGCGGAGAAATAGCATGAGGAATTCCTCAGGTAGCCAGATGGCGACGTAGCCAGCGACGCGCGCAGTGCGGTCGCGCTTGGCATCGCTGAGGAGATTCCGAAGGTGAACGTACGCGAGCTTCGTTCTCTCGAGGAGAACGCGCCCGTGAGGGTACCGCAACTTTGCGGCAGGTGCGGGCATCGCCTGGGATGAAAAAGAAACGCCTGAGAGGGAGGACCTCTCAGGCGATAACTTGAGCCGAGCGGCGTATCACCGCAATCGTTTCCGGCTCCTGCGGTTAGGCCGCCGCGACGTGCTGCTTGAACTTCGATTCGAGGGCGGGCTTCGGGACTGCGCCGATCACCTGGTCAACCAGCTTCCCGTTCTTGAAGAACAGCACTGCCGGGATCGACCGGACGTTGAAGCGCGTCGCGGTCCGAATGTTCGAGTCCACGTCGAGCTTCGCCACCTTCGCCTTGCCCTGATACTCCACGGCGAGCTGGTCGAGGATTGGCGCGATCATACGGCACGGGCCGCACCACGTCGCCCAGAAATCGACGACCGCCAGACCATCGTGCTTCTCGATCTCCTGCTCGAAGTCCGCGTCGGTTACCGCCACTGCATTGGACATTTCGTTCTGCCTCCACTAGCCGGGGTCCGCCCGGCTTCCATTCGGATTAGTTTCTCGCGCCCCCTTGAGGACGCGCCATGAGCAAGACATCAACCCGTCGCGGAACGCGACTCGCGCACATCGGCATCGCGGTCCGTTCCCTCGATGAGATTCTGCCGTTCTATCGTGACATCCTCGGCCTGCCCGAGGTACCGCTCGACGACGCCGACGGAGCGTCGATCGTCGGCCTCGCTGCCGGCGACCCGCTCGTCGAGTTGCTCGAGGCCGACTCCGCTGACTCACCGATTGGCCGATTTGTGGCCAAGCGTGGTCCCGGCATCCATCACCTGTGCTTCTCGGTCGACGACCTCGACGCCACCCTGGAGCGTTGTCGCGCGGCCGGGATTCGCCTCATCGACGAGTCCCCCCGCATCGGCGCCGAGAAGAAACGCATCGCGTTTCTGCATCCGTCATCGACCGCGGGTGTCCTCGTCGAGCTGTCGGAATACTAACCCGGCAAAGGTCGCTTGCGTTCCCCGGGATCAGGCTGCTCTCACTTCTGCCGGCAGAGCGCGGTAACCGCGCCGAAGTCCGCATCCTCGACATACCAGCGATCGGACGGCCCCTTCACCGTCGTGAATCGCGGTGACTTGGTCACGGGTCCCTTCGTGAGGTCGACCTTCATGATCCGCTTGCCGTTGTCGCCGGGTTGTTCATCGCCGATCGTGAACTTGTCAGCGTCGTAACATCCCTGCATGACGATGAGTCGCTTCTCCAGCTCGGGGCGCTCGAACTGGTCACGTGCAGGCCCTTTGGCGGTGCCCCACGCGATGGATAGCTCCTGGAGGTCCTGCGATTTCGCCGCCGCCAGGAAGCGCTCTACGGCAGCCCGCGGTGCGGCAGCGCCCGGAAGGTTCGCGGCCGGAGCGGCAGCCGGGGTCGGCGCCGAGGAACTGCTCCCCGAACCGGACTTGCAACCGGCGACAACCAAGGACAACAACAGGATCGTTCGCTTCACTGGATTCTCTCCACGCCTTTGCGGCCCGCTATGGTAGCTCAACCTGCCATGTACCAGCGACTTTACATTAACATCGACCACGTTGCGACGCTTCGCCAGGCACGTCGCACCATCGAACCGGATCCCGTTCTCGCGGCGGTCGAATGCGAGAACGCAGGGGCAGACGGCATCACCGCTCATCTGCGCGAAGATCGTCGCCACATCCAAGACGACGACGTAGAGCGCCTGACGACTACAGTCCGGACGGTCCTGAACCTCGAAATGGCGTGCACGGTGGAGATGGTCGGGATCGCGAGCCGCTTGCGTCCCTACCAGGTCACGTTCGTCCCGGAGCGGCGCGAGGAGGTGACGACCGAAGGCGGTCTGGACGTGACGCGCGATCCGAAGGGACTGCGGTCGGCCATAGAGCAATTGGCGGCGATCGGCGTTCGCACGAGCCTCTTCATTGACCCCGACGTGGACGTCGTATCGCGCTCGCGGGACCTCGGCGCCGTGGCCATCGAGCTGCACACTGGCCGCTACGCGCATCACTCGAACGAGGCAGCCGTGCTTCGAGCGCTCGAGGATGCGGCGCGTGAGGGCCACCAGATGGGTCTCGCCGTGCACGCCGGACACGGGCTCACGACCAGGAACGTCGGGCCGGTCGCGGCTATCGCCGAAATCGAGGAGCTCAACATCGGCCATTCTATCGTGAGCCGTGCGGTTTTCGTCGGGCTCTCGGAGGCCGTTCGCGAAATGCGTGCAGTGATGGATGTTGCGCGAACCCGAGGGTAGACCGTCCTTGGGGGAGCGTCTTAACTTCGTCGGTCTCTCGTTCGGAGCGGGAATGAGCGTGACGGTGGGGCTGCTGGACTTCTACATCCTCGAGGCAGGCGAGTACGTCGACCAGCTCGACGCGCTCGTGGGCGCGGCGGTGCAAGCGCCGCCGGAGTCGACGCCATTCATAACGGCTGCCCGCGCCCTTCGCGGGAGCTCCACAATGGCGAAGCTGATTCGCATGGCGGAGCTGGCAGGCTCCGTGGAACGAGTGGGGCGCGGACTGCGGGACGGCTCCGTGAGCTGGAGCGGCGACGTGCGTGCCGCGCTCGTCGCCGCCATCGACGACATCCGGATTCTGCTTCGTACTGTTCGCAGCTGGAGCGCCGCCGAGGAACAGCGCGCAGCGGCGCGCGTCGCCGAGCTGCGGTCGCTTGTTCCCGAGGGCGAACCTGCGACGGCCAGCACGCCGATCAGCGCGGCGGTGAGCCCTGCGTACTTCGCATCGGAGGTCGAAGGAGTCGCCGCCGCGCTCGACGCGTATGTCGGCGCTCCGACCGATCGCAACGCGCTCGACGAGGCGCTGGGGCGGGTGCGCGCGCTGCGGGGTATCGCGGCATTGAAGGATCTCCCGCCACTCGCCGACGTTGCGGACGCGCTGGAGACGGCGGCGAAGACGACCGCGGTCGATGGGCGAACGCTCGGACCGCAGCATAAGGAGTTGTACGACGCATCGGCGCATGCGCTACGACGCGCCGCGCGCGAGCTGCGGACCACCGGTCGTCCCGACGCAACGGCGCCCGAAGTGCGGCGGTTCGCCATCGCAGCGCTGGCACTCCAGCAGCAATCGCGCGACGAAGAGCAGGTCGTGCCGGTTGCCAGTCTGTTCTTCGGCGATGCAGGACCGCATATCGTCTCGCGCGCCGATCGTCCGCCCGCGGCGTTGGAATCGCGATTCCGGAGCGAGGTCACATCGCTCGCGGAACACCTTCGGCGACTCGTTGGCGACGCAAAGACCGCCACGACGTCCGTCAGCCGCGAACGGATCAATCACGAGCTTCGTGGCGCACTTCGCGTCATTCGGTCGACGATCGAGAGCTTCGGAGAGGCGGACGCGTCGCGCTTTTTCGCGAGCGTTGCCGCGGAGGCCAGCATTCTCGACCCGATCGTCCTCTCATCGATCGACGCGGCGGGCGCCCTCGTGGCATCGCCCGCTGTACCGCTCGCGAACCTCGCGGCGAGACTCGGAGAGCTCGGTCGCGCGAACACGGTCGACCGCGCGATCGCCGCTGGGTTCGGGCCGCTCGACCAACCACCGCGCGCCGCGGCTCCATCGCAGCCAGCTCGGGCACCCGCCGGGGTTGCGCCTGCCACCCGTCCGGCGCGCCCGACGCCGGTGCGAGCCGACGTGCCGGTGGCCCGGAAAGCACCGGCCACACCCACAGGAGCGGAGCTCACACAATTCCTGCAGTCCGGAATCGCCGGCTTCAACGAGCTGGATCGGACACCGCTCGCGCCGCCGGCTCCGCTGGATGACGCGACGCTCGTCTCCATCGATGACCTGGTCTACCGCGGCCGTGCCGCGCTCGGCCGAGCGATCGAGGTACGCGATCTGATCCGGCTCTCGAGCGGGAATACCGACGAGGCACTCGCCGAGTTGTTCGATCTGCTCGATCTCGCTGCCGCCGACTAGCCGCGGATGAAACTCAATTGGAAAACTGCGCTCGGCATCGCGCTGAGCGCCGGGCTCCTCGTGTGGACGCTTCGCGGCGAGTCGCTCTCGGACATCTGGTCGGTGATCTCGAGGTCGAACGTGCCGCTGCTCGTCTTGGCGGCGCTGGTCGCGACAGCAGTCTTCCCGCTGCGCGCCATTCGTTGGCGGGTCATCCTCGAACCTGTGGCGCCCAACCTGCCGGTCGGACAGCTCTGGCGCGCGACCGCCGTCGGGATGATGGTCAACAACATCTATCCCGCGCGCCTCGGCGAGATCGCGCGCGCGTACGCACTCACGCGAGAGACGAACCGGGTGAGCCTAACGTCAGCGGTTGCATCGCTCGCGGTCGACCGCGTTTTCGACGCGCTGACGTTGATGCTGCTGCTGGTGAGCGCGATGCTCGCGCCGGAGTTCCCGCGGGGGATCACGGTTGGAGGACAGCCCGTCCAGCGCGGCGCCGCGCTGTTCGCGGCCGGGGCGCTCGTCCTGTTCGTCGCGCTCTACGTCATTGTCGTGTTTCCGCATTATCTCGCTCGGCTATACGCGGCGGTTGTCGGACGACTGGCGCCGAGACTCGTCGAGCGTGGGAGCGCGATCATACACGCCTTTTCGGAAGGGCTGGGCGTCCTCCGAAGCCCACGTCGATTCGCGACCGTGTTTTTCTGGGCGCTGGTGCACTGGCTGGTGAATGCGCTGGCCTTCTGGATTGGCTTCAAAGCCGTCGGGATCGACGTGCCGTTCAGCGCAGCGAACTTTCTGCAGGGCATCATCGCCATCGGCGTCGCGCTGCCATCGTCTCCGGGATTTTTCGGGGTATTCGAGGCGGCGGCCAAGGTCGGGCTCGAAGTGTATGGCGTTACCGGCGGTCGGGCGGTCAGTTGGGCGATCGGGTATCACATCCTGTCGTTCATCCCGATCACGGTCATCGGCCTGTACTACTTCGCCCGGCTCGGGCTCCATTTCAGCGACTTCAAGGCGCAGCCTAACGAAGCACGATGAACGCCACGGCCGGCCGCGGCCACCCGCCGGGGACGACCGCCCGCACCGTGGCGCAGGCGAAGGTCAACCTGTTCCTTCGCGTGCTGGCGCGCGAAGCGGACGGCTACCACCAGATCGAGACGCTCTTTTGCCGGCTCGAGCTCGGCGATGACGTCGCGGTGCGCGTAGGCGTCGGCGGGCGATCGCTGGATTGCGCCGGCGACGCGTTGCCGACGGAAGGTCTCGGTCCGGTCGAGCGAAACCTCGCATGGCGAGCCGCGGTGATGTACGCGGACGCGACGGGCTGGCCTAACGACTGGAGCATCGAGATCGCGAAGCGGATTCCGGTGGGCGGTGGGTTGGGCGGTGGAAGCAGCGACGCCGGAGCCGTCCTCCGGTGTCTGAACCGGCTCGCTCCTTCACCGCTCTCCGACGACGAGCTCGTCGCCCTCGCCGCACCGCTCGGCGCCGATGTTCCGTTCCTCACGACAGGCGACCCGCTCGCCGTCGGTTGGGGGCGCGGTGAGAGGCTGCTCGCACTCCCGCCCCTGCCAAGCCGCGCTGTCATGCTCGTGTGCTTCCCGTTCGGCGTGCCGACGCCTGACGCGTACGGGTGGCTCGACGCGCACGAGACCGTCCAACCACGTCGCGCCGCGCGCTTGGATCTCGAGTCGCTCACGACGTGGGCAGGCATCGCACGCCTCGCGCATAACGATTTCGAAACGGTGGTCGTGCCGCGCTACCCGGAGATCGAGCGCGCCCTCGACCAGCTTCGAGTGCGCTCCGTGCGGGATCAGGATCGTGACGGCATCACGCTGCTTGCGGGCTCGGGCGCCACGGTCTTCGCGGTCTCCGACGCGCGAGCCGAGGCTATGACAGCGCCGCATGGAACGTCAGTCCGACTCGTGCACACGCGCACCGCGTCCCGTGTTGTTGCGGTAGAGGTGTCGGACTAGGTTTCCGGGGCGCGCCAGTCTGCCTGCCCCTTCGTCTAAAGGTAAGACAACGGCCTTTGGAGCCGTGAATCGTGGTTCGATTCCACGAGGGGCAATTCGGCTCCCTTCCTCCTCGCCGCCTCGCCAACCACCGTGGTCGTCCCGGAGACTGATTCGATTGGCGACGACAGCGACGCGCGGATCGACGCCGCCATCGGACACACGCCGGTGGTCCGCCTAACGAGAGTCGTCGAGCCCGGCATGGCCGAGGTTTGGGTCAAGATCGAGGGCATGAATCCCGGTGGCTCGATCAAGGATCGTACGGCCCTCGGCATGATCGTCGATGCGGAGCGAAGCGGCGCGCTCAGGCCCGGTCAGATGATCGTCGAGCCCACGTCAGGCAACACCGGCATCGGCCTGGCGCAGGTGGCGGCCGCACGCGGTTACCCGCTCACGCTCTGTCTCCCCGCGCAGATGAGCGAGGAGCGCAAGCGCACGCTGCATGCGTACGGCGCGAGACTCGTGCTCACCGATCCCGAGCGACGCATGCTTGCCGCGATCGAGGAGGCACAGCGCATTCGCGATTCCACCGGCGCGTGGATGGCCGACCAGTTCGGCAATCCCGCGAACCCGCGCATCCATTACGAGACGACCGCCCCTGAGCTCTGGGCGCAGATGCGTCAGCGCATCGACGCCTTCGTCTATGGGTCGGGGACAGGCGGAACGATCTCGGGCGTCGGCCGCTTTCTGCGCGATCAGCGCTCACACGCCCTCGTGATCGCCGTCGAACCCGCGCGCAGCGCCGTCCTCTCGGGAGGGGAGCGCGGCCAACATCAGTTCCAGGGAATGGGGCCTGGCTTCGTGCCCCCGAATTTCGATCGGTCGGTCGTCGATCGCGTCGTCCAGGTGTGGGAGGAGGACGCGTTTCCCCTCGCCCGACGGCTCGCGCGCGAGGAGGGCTTGTTCGTGGGGATGTCGAGCGGTGCGATCACGTGGGCAGCGCTGCAGATCGCGCGCGAGCTGGGACCCGGAAAGCATGTGGCGATGATCGCGCCCGACTCGGGCGCCCGCTACCTGTCGACGACGCTGTTCGAGGCGTCGCCTCCGGACCCATCGCCATAGCTGCGCTAGCTATCGGCCATCGGCCATCAGGCTCAACCACCGTAGATCGATTCCCGATTCCCGATTCCCTATTCCGGCGCGCGTAGCATATCGGAACGGGCCTGTTTAGCTTTGATGGCTCTTCCGGTCGCTGATCACGTCGCTGGTCGGAATTGACTATCTCGTTAGCCCCTCTTACGATACAAGGCTGCGGCAATGGACGGCGTGTCCTTACCGAAGCACGGATTCAAGCTCCTCTCGGGTACCGGCAATCAGGGACTCGCCGAGGAGATTGCAGAGCATCTGGGCGTCGAGCTGTGCCGGGTGACCTGCAGCCGGTTCGCCGATGGCGAGATCTTCGTGCGCATCGATGAGAACATTCGCGGTGCGGATGTATTCATCGTGCAACCGACGAATCCACCCGCGGACAACGTGATGGAGCTGCTGCTCCTGATCGATGCGGCGAGGCGTGCGTCGGCGGCGCGAATCACGGCGGTGATGCCCTATTACGGGTATTCGCGGCAGGATCGCAAGGATCAGCCTCGCGTCGCGATCGGCGCGAAGTTGTTGGCGAACATGATCGAGACCGCGGGCGCGGATCGCGTCCTCGGCATCGATTTTCACCAGCACCAGCTGCAGGGATTTTTCGACGTTCCCGTCGATCACCTGTATGCGGCGCCGGTGATGACGTCGCACTATCGCAAAAAGCAGTTGAAGGACGTCGTCGTCGTCGCACCGGATGTCGGGTCGGCGAAGATGGCGCGAGGATTCGCGAAGCGGCTCAACGGCACGCTCGCGATCATCGACAAGCGTCGCCCGACGGCGAACGTGGCCGAGGTGTTGAACGTGGTGGGTGATGTCGAGGGACGCGACTGCTTGATCCCCGACGACATGATCGACACCGCAGGCACGGTCACCGAAGCCGCGCGGGCGCTCAAGAAGTTGGGCGCGAAGGACATTTATGTGTGCGCCACGCATGCGCTGCTCTCCGGCCCTGCCGTCGAGCGCCTGTGCGCGGCGCCGATCGTCGAGGTCTCGGTGACCAACACGATCGCGATTCCGCAGGACCGGCAGTTCCCGCAGTTGAAGGTGCTCTCCGTTGGCGAGCTGCTCGCGAAGGCAATCCGTTTCACCCACAGCGAGCAGAGTGTCAGCTCCCTGTTCGACTAGGCCAACCCGGACGTTCCGGGCTGCCTAACACGTTACACGCACACCGCAGGTTATTCCGTCATGGCCACCGCACAACTCTCCGCGAGCCCGCGCACTACCAGTGGCAAGGGTGCCGCGCGATCGCTTCGAAGCGCCGGGCAGATCCCGGCCGTCATCTACGGTCACGCGCGCGAGCCGCTGTCGCTCGCGATCCCCACGCGCGAGTTCGAGAAGCTTCTCGAGCGCGTTTCGGCGGAGAGCACGGTGATCGAGCTCACCCTCGACGGGGGAGTCGCCCGCACGCTGATCCGCGAGATTCAGCGTCACCCGTACAAGAAGCAGATCCTGCACATCGACTTTCAGGAGCTGGTCGCGGGTGAGAAGGTCTCGGTCAATGTGCCGATCATTCTGACCGGGACTCCGGAGGGCGTCCGTGTTTCCGGCGGCATTCTTAGCCAGGTCATGTCGGAGCTGTCGATCCGCGTCGACCCGGTGAACATCCCACGGCGCATCGAGGCGGACGTCACGAACGTCGCGATCGGCCACTCGCTGCACGTCAGCGACCTTACGGTGCCGGAAGGCATCGAGGTGCTGGACGATGCGGAGGCAACGGTGGCGGTGGTGTCGGCGCCGAAGGTGGAGGTCGAGCCGACGCCAGCTGAGACCGAAGGTGTGGAGGCTGCGCCGGAGCCGGAGCTCATTCGTAAGACGAAGGACGAGGGCGAGGAAGAGGGCGAGTCGAAGTAATGGCTCGCTGTCTCCTCTGAGAGGAGCCAGTGAAGGTTATTCTTGGCCTGGGCAATCCCGGGCGGGACTACAAAGAAACGCGTCACAACGTCGGCTGGTGGGCACTCGACCACCTGGCCGACGTTTGGCGTTTGGATGGATGGCGGCGTGACGGCGAGACATTGACGCTGAGCGGGATGGTCGACGGCCGGCCCGTCAGGCTGGTGAAGCCGACGACGTACATGAACCTGAGCGGCCAGGTGCTGCGGCCGTATCTGCGCCGGCCGGAGTGGTCCGCAGCGTCGGACCTCATGGTGATCGTCGACGAGGTGGCGATTCCGCTCGGCACGTACCGCCTGCGCGCGCGCGGGAGCGCGGGGGGGCACAACGGCCTCAAGGATGTGGAACGCGCGTTAGGCACGCAGGAGTATCCACGGCTGCGGATCGGCATCAAACCGGAAGATCCGCGGCGCGTAGGCAACCTGGCGGACTTCGTGCTGTCGCCGTTTGGGAAGGATGAACGGGCGGTGGTGGTCGAACTGCTGCCGCGGTTGCAGGATGCGGTCGAGATCTGGATGCGCGAAGGGATTTTGAAGGCGATGAATGCGCATAACGGCGATGGGAGCGCGCCACGCTGATCGTTGTTTCGCAACGAGCCGTGTGAGACGGCCGACGATAGACAGCTGCAAGACGGTCTACAGCGGCGCAATTGAAGACGGCAGACGGCAGACAACAGAAGACGGCAGATAGCAGACAGCAGACGGCAGATCCCGTTAGCGATCCGTCCTCAGCGTGCGGCGTCCTCCTCATCAGCACGGCGTCTGACCGCGCGGTGGAACGCGGTCAGCATGCGCTTTACTTCCCATAGCTTCTCTTGAAGTTCCCGAGCTGTGCGCGAGTCGAAGATGCCAAGCGCACGCCCGCGCTCGAGTTGATTGTCGGCTTCGTGCGTCGATGCTATGGCGATCTCCAGATAGTGGGAAAACTGTCGTTGGCTCCGTTGGCCAGCGCCTTCGGCGATATTGTCGCCTATGGAATCGACTGCTCGGAGAAACTGCGAGCGGAAGCCCGGCGCGGATCCACCGATCGGTCGGTTGAAGGTCGCGCAATGGCATGCGACCGAGAGCTCGTGGGCCTTGTGCCAGACTTTGATTTGGCGGAAGGGATGCATGCGGAGAACGTAGGCGCATGCTTGGCACGACGCGGCACCATACCGTCCCA
>Ga0207691_10002165_pt1 | contig 19204 bp, 19 predicted proteins | sample KBSM13metaG_FD_184327 | JGI IMG/M metagenome (GOLD analysis project Ga0207691, IMG submission 184327) | Miscanthus rhizosphere microbial communities from Kellogg Biological Station, Michigan, USA - KBS M1-3 metaG (SPAdes) (version 2) | ecosystem: Host-associated > Plants > Roots > Rhizosphere >... | reverse complement strand
TTCATTCCGTATTTGCATTGAAAATTTAGTAAAATCATCTTTTTCAATCTCCAAAATCTTGAGATTCATTTTAATCTTGTACGAAACTGATTTTGAGTGTTCTATATCTGTAGAGCTAGGAAAACCGACAGTGAGTAATGTAGTATCGATATTCATATTCTTGCAGATCATTGCTAGTAATGTACTATCTATCCCTCCCGAAAAGGCGATACCAATTTTATTTATCCCTCCTAAATTTACTGCTACTGTCGCAAATAATGCATCTATTAGGTCGGAATTGTACAATGCAGTATAACTAAGAATAAATTCATTTATGTCTTATCATTATGATGTACCAAGTCTAGGCTCTTCACACCTTTTAAGAGTTAAGTTTGTAACTACAAACTATAGAAATGAAAGTTTCTAATTAATCTAAATTTGCCAATTGATAATATTTTGAAGCTAGAGAATCTTTCCTTTTATCAAATTTTTTATAGTTTTTTTCAATAATAACCTATGTCCTGAGAATAAGTACTGTGTTCTTCTTAACTTCAGGCTAATATCAAAATTAGTAACTATTTCGATACTGGCTGAGATTTGGTAACAATAGATTAAAACTTTTTATATTTTGATATTGAGTAAAATACCAATGGTTGCTAAAGTACATATATTTCCCATGTCAATTCTTCTGGAGATTTCATGCAGAAATCATACGATACTTACCGGAAGTGTTCAGAGAATCAGTTTTCTCTGTACGTGCTTGACTTCAGTTTAATTGTGAGATCTAATATGATTGATATTCAGGAAACGGATGATCTATCTTTTATTTCTAAAGAAATATCATTTTTGACAGATTCGATATATTGTTGTATATGCATTATTGACATTATCAACTCTACTCGGATCGCGTCCAGAATAAAGAATTCCGCGAATATAAGAAAATTCTATTCTATTTTTATCAATTCAATTACCTCAATAGCTAGAGGATATGATGCGCACATAATTAAAAATTTTGGAGATAGTGTAATATGTTATTTCCCTAACACAGCAAATTCGGAGGATATGGAGGGATTTGACAAAGTATTGAAGTGTGCTACAGTCATGAAATCATTAAATAAATTTGTCAATACAAAAATGGATGAGGAACTACTCCCTCACATAAAATATCGAATCAGTATTGATTTTGGTAAAGTGGAAATGGCTACATCTAACTCTTCTAGAACATGTGACCTATTTGGCCCTACCGTTAATCTTTGTGCGAAAATAAATTCATTGGCTGAACCCAATGGAATAGCCATAGGTGGAGATTTCTATACGATTCTAAAATCATTCCCTACATTGGAAAAAATGTACCAGTTCAAATATATTGGAGAATATTCAACTGGGATAAAACAAGTATATCCTATTTATTCGGTTAATCTAGCTAAGAATACAAATAATGCCGATTAAGAATATTCCGGGACTTTAAATTTCTGAATTGTTTCCAATCTTAAGAACATAAGAAACATTAATTTAAGGTTACTCTTAGTTAATGAAAAGCTATTGTTCTTGTTAGGACTGTCTTTAAGATTATCCATTATTTGTGTCTAATTAGATAGCAGACTTTTCTTTTTGGCGTGATTCTGATAATAATAAACAATCAATAATATGATATCCAGAAATCGATTAAATTGCATGAACATAATCTTTCGTAACCGTTTATTGAACTATTTTTGAAAATATTGAAATTTAGAATTTGACGATAAAGCAACTCGTATATATCTGGGTTCTTTGAAATAAAATTAATGAAGAAAATAATTCTGGATGAAGACCTCAAATATATTGATAGAAAGGGAAATTTGCTGAGGAGTAAGACGGAGTTATCCTTCTCAAAATTACTTTCATTTTTAGAGAAAGACTATCAATACAACTTTTTGATAAAACTATCAAATGGTAGAGAAGTACCAGTTGATTTTAAGGTTGAAAACAAATTCATTGAGATTTTAGACTCCGAGAAAGATCTGGATAAATTCAATGAAATAAAAAAGAATAATCCCGATCTTGATATCATAGCTATCGGTAAATCAAAATTTGGTGTCAAATCAAATGATTTTGAGACTATATCATTTATTGATTCTGAGAAAGACCAGATAGGATCTATTTTTTTGGAGGATTCGTCATTGGCATTTGACTATGCTCATATTTTGCCTCTAGTTGAAAAATGTTCAATTCTACATGGACACACTTCCACTGTAATGGTAGAGATAATCGGAAAAATGGTAAACAACCTAGTCATTGATTTCAGTGAAGCAAAAAGGATTATCAAAGACACCCTTTCAATACTGGATCACAAGTTTTTTATCAACAAGGAATACGTTTACAAAGAAGATAGTATACATTACTACATCTCGTTTGATGGTCCTCGTGGATTTTTTAATCTACAGCTTCCCAAGGATACGACCTTTCTTATGCCTGGAGAAGCGACGGTCGAAAATCTTTCTTCGATAATAATAAAATTGTTGTCTTCAAAAATGCCCCCAAATATAGAGGCGCTGGGCGTTTATATTTATGAGGGTGTAAATAAGGGCGCCCATATTCTCGCGAATATAAAATGAAAAGAAATTTTTTCCTTTGATACTACTAATTCCTTTCTTTTGATTTCTTTTGAAAGCAAATTCGCATTTATTTCGAACTAATCTTTTTGAAGCATGAACTTAAATAGAACCCTACTAGTGGATTAGTTCTAACCTAAACATGCAACAAAAAATTGACGAAAAAATATGGAATTCGAATATTGAAAATGCAATATCTAAAAAATGGAACGAAGAAAGAATCTATGAATTCAAGGTATCTGATAAGAATAATTTTGTTATTGACACTCCCCCTCCTTATCCATCCGGACGACCATGGCACATAGGAGCTGCTGCACATTATGCACAAATCGACATGATAGCGCGTACAGCTAGAATGCTCGGAAATAATGTATTTTTTCCAATAGGCATAGACAGAAATGGACTTCCTGTAGAGATTTACACTGAAAAAAAACACAAGATCCGGATGCGACAGACCGACAGGGAAGAATTCCTTAATCTTTGTAAAACATCACTTGATGATCTTGAAAAAGAAATGATCCAAATTATGAAAAGTATCGGTCTGAGTTCAAATTTTGAAGAGTATTACAGGACGGATTCAAATGAATATCGTGCGTTAACTCAAAGTACATTCATCCATCTATGGAAAAAGGGACTTGTTTATTCCTCCAATAGACCTAACAATTATTGTCCGAGTTGCGGAACTACAATCGCCGATGCAGAAATAACTTATGAAGAAAAAAAAACAACTCTTGTATATTTGAAGTTTAAATTAAAAAATGAAAACGGTTATCTTATTGTTGCTACTACTAGACCTGAATTAATTTTTGCATGCCAGTGCATTATAGTAAATCCTAACGATACTAGATATGAGAATTTACATAATAATGAGGTTATCCTTCCAATATTTGATAGAGAAGTAAAGATTTTACCGCATCATTCTGCGAAATCAGATTTTGGATCGGGAGCCGTAATGGTTTGCAGCTACGGAGATCTTAATGATGTTCAAGTATTTAGAGAGTTGGGATTAAAGGAAATTGTCTCAGTTAACCAATATGGTAGGATTAGTGAAAATGGGGGCAATTATGCTAACTTAACTATAGATAATGCCAGAAAAAAAATTATTGAAGATTTGAAAAATAATGATTACTTCGAGAAGGAAGAAACAATCCTCCATAGAATACCAATGTGCGAAAGAAGTAAATCTCCGGTAGAAATAGTCCCAATGCAGGATTATTACATAAAACAACTTGAATTTCTTCCTAAACTTAGAGAATTTTCATCTTCTCTGAAGTTTTATCCGGAGGCGCACAGGCAAATATTATTTAATTGGTTAGATTCTGTTGCGATAGATTGGCCCATATCCAGGAGGAGATTTTATGGAACCGAAATTCCGATTTGGTATTGTGACAATTGTAAGGAACCGATATTGCCTGAACCTGGAAAATATTATAGACCGTGGAAAGATAAAGCACCCATTGATAAATGTAATAAATGTGGATTCGACAAATTTACTGGAGATGAAAGGACTTTCGATACTTGGATGGATTCCAGCATATCACCTTTATTTGTAACAAAATACAACAGGGATGAAGATTTTTTTGTAAAAACATTTCCGACACAAATAAGACCACAAGCTAAAGACATTGTGAGAACATGGCTTTACTACACAATGTTACGATGTTATCAATTAACAGACAATCTTGCTTGGAGTGAAGTCTGGATTATGGGATATGGTGTCGATGAGTATGGAGAAAAGATGAGTAAGAGTAAGGGGAATGTAATTGATCCATTTCCGATAATAACTAAGCACGGTGCAGATACTTTTAGATTTTGGTCTGCAACGGAAGCAAACCATGGCCAAGACTTTAGATGCTCGGAGCAAAAGATAGTAGAAGCACAGAAATTTTTGACCAAACTATGGAATATAGGAAGATTTGTATCCTCCTTTGAATTCATTCCTTCATATGAATCCGATTTATTACCTTCAGATAAATGGATCCTAGCAGAATTATCAAATTTAGTAACTGAATGTATAAAAGGTTATAGGGAATATAATTTCTTCATTCCTGCTTCACACATAAGAGAATTCACTTGGAATATATTCGCATCTCATTACCTTGAATTGGTAAAGTCACGTGCATACAATGATAAAGATCCGAATAGTAGATATTCAGCATTATACGCTCTCCATAAGTGTTTTTCAGTTATATTGTTACTTTTAGCTCCTATATGTCCTTTTATCACAGATAAATTATGGACGACGATATACTATGAAGATAGTATTCATTTAAAGAGGTTACCTATTGAGAATAATGATTATGAAGATATGCGCAAATATACCAAAGCAATTGTCGATTTTAATTCACTAATTTGGACTAAAAAAAGAGAATCTATAAATGAAGATGGCAAGCGATATTCACTAAGGGATCCTATAAAAAATGAGATTCCGAAGGAATTATCTCAATTCAAAGATGATCTAAAGGAAATGCACAATATCCAAGGTTAACTTAGGTGTAAGATATTTTTATGAAAGCTGTTCCCATAAATGGTCATGGTCCTGTCGAGGTTTTAAAATATGTGAAAGGTTTTCCTACTCCGGTACCAAATTCCTCGGAGAGTCTAATTAAGATAAAATACTGTGGCCTAAATCATCTTGATATTTGGACGAGGATTGGGATTCCAGGTATGCCTATCACCTTTCCTCATATTTGCGGAAGCGATATTGTAGGATCATTGGAGGGAGATAATGACCAGTTTCCTAGACGAACAAGGGTTCTCGTATATCCTGGAATAAGCTGTAATCATTGCGATAATTGTAGGAATGGGAATGAAACGATATGTAGAGATTTTTCAATAATTGGTGGTTTAAGTAATTATAATGGTGGTTATGCCGAATATGTGGTTGTTCCCAAAACAAATATCGTGCCCATACCTAATGAAATAAGTGATGAGCAAGCTGCTACACTCTCAATTTCATATTTGACTGCGTGGAATATTTTTAAAAAACTACAATTAAAAAAAGATGATACTCTATTAGTATACGGTGCCACAGGAGGTCTAGGTATGGCTGTGATCCAAATTGCAAAAGCATTAGGGATAAAAATCATAACAAGTGTGTCAAATGATTCTAAATTCAACTTCGCACGCAGTCTTGGATCTGATAATGTAATAAATCGAAAGGAAAAAGATTTAGCATTAGAAGTAGAAAAAATAACGCGTGGATTAGGAGTGGATGGTGTTGTAGATAATGTAGGTCAGAAGACTATTGCCACGAGTATTAACTGTGTTCGAAAGGGTGGGAAAATTGCATTATGTGGTACCACATCAGGAAATATAGCAAATTTTCAAATCAGAACTTTTTATTCAAAGCAAATCCAGTTATTTGGCATTTTAATAGGCTCAAAATCAGAGTTGTTAGAATTAATTGAATTTGTCAGTAAGAAAAAGATCTTGGCAAGAGTTGATTCTGTATATGGATTATCTGAAGTACAGAAAGCTCATACCATATTAGAAAGAGGACAACAACTGGGTAAAATTTTGATAAAAATATGAATAATTAGTAACTTATAGTATAAAGAAATTTTAAACTATTCATGGTCATGTCGTCCTTGGAACTATTTTGAATTCTACAGATAGAAAGATTGTTAAAATTAATTTATGTCTTTACCTTTGGTAAATTCCAGTGTAACTTTATGGATATTAATCTCACACCTGTAGTAACTAGAATTACAGCGATTGCTGTATATTCAAATTGCAGTTTTATGTTTACTAATATAAGGAATATAATAACGCCTATGAAGCTGGCTACCGCATACACTTCTTTGGTGAAAACAATCGGAGGTTCTCTTACAAATACATCTCTTAGAATTCCTCCTCCAAAAGCTGTTATCAGACCTGAAATAACGATTAATACCATGTTTGAACTAAAAAGAGAGTAAGCAATGGAAGCTCCTGTAAAAGTAAATACACCCAGTCCTACAGCGTCAAAGATATTGAACAAGTTTTCATATTTTTTTGTTCTATGATAAAGAAGAAAAATGATAATTGCAGTTATTGTAGTCATAACAATATGAATAGTATCTGAAAAATTATTTGGAGGGAAAATACCCAAGATAGTATCTCTCATTACTCCACCAAATATCCCCGTTACAGTTGCAAGAATTATTATTCCCACAATATCGTACTTGTGTTCTATCGCTCGGAGTGCACCCGTTACGGCAAAAACCACAGTTCCAAATAAATCTAATACAAGGATGATTATGGAAAAACTGGTATCTAAATTAAACAATTAAGAATTACTGAAATAAACTTGGGATAAGAAAATGTCGTATTGTACTATGATAGGTACCAAGATAGATTACTGTCTCTTTCCATTTATCATTTCCAATATGTCTTCTGCTATGTCAATTGAAGTATGTGAATTAATATTTGGTTCCATTGTAACAAGTAAGATATACTTATTCATGTAAAATGTCAGAATCGATATCTTTTCTCTCTCGACGTAGGCAAACCTTGATCTGCCCATAGTATTGTCAAATCTTTCTCTCATAGATTTACGCAATGCTGTATGCGTTAGGTATAACTCTTCATTGTTTTCATCCATAATGGAATCTATACCTCCTCTCATCCCTCCAGCGATAGGTAATCCTGCATCATCGATGACTGCTACGTATCTTACATCGTTGTTCAAGTTGAATATAGATTCACATAGCTTTGAATAATCCATAGATTGAAGAAAATAGAGACTATTTATTATGTTTTTGACTTTTAGGATGTTGTCGGCTAATTGATACTCCGTTTGTCAAAAGAAATCTCGAACCGCATTAAATTAAGATATGAATTCTTTATGAATAACTACCGTGGTTTATTTTAAATGATTTGCTGTTAACTTGCTTATGACTTCATTCACAACCTCATTAGTGTTATCGCTCTTTTTCATGTAGTAGAGCTCCTCGGTTGCTGCATGATGGTCTACGCCAATATTCTGAGCTAGCTGTACGGAAATTAATGACAATAACAATTTCCTCAAGACTAATTCTAGCCCATAGTTCTTGATGTCGATGGATAATTCGGATATAACATTTTTGATGTTTGCGTCGATGTATCTGCTCTTCGCTTCCCTGCTCTTAATCGAAAATTGAACTCCCATAAGTCTTTCCTTCATGTGAATTTTTTCTATCATTTCAATAAATCTTTCATTTAATTCTGGATTTTCATACAATACTTGGGATAATAAATCTCCAGCATCAGATTCGTTCAATGACAGGACCTCAACGAGTTTGAACAATACATGGCATGATGCGCATCCACCAGATTCTATTAAGGAAGAATTCAAATTAACTTTTGTGATTTCTGAGTCAATTATCTTCTTGCCATTTTCAATTTGATCTTCGTTAGCCATAAGAAGAATAGGACTAATACTCCTTAAAACTTTATAATTCCTACCAGGATTTCTGATAATAATCAAAAAAATGTCAATTGATGATATTACTAATAATACATATAAACGGCTTAAAGCTTATTTAAATTCACAATTAATATAAGCTATTCAAAATATTGGATATTGTCTTTTATCTTTGGAATTATTTGTTCTCTCATAAGGGAATCAATGTGAGGCTCTTCAACATCAACTGTAAGTAGAACATAATATTTGTTATTTATGGGAGTAACAATCCTTACGAGTTTTTCGTATTTACCCAAAGAATACACAAGTCTACCTAGTTTGTCCTCAAATTTCATCCTCGATTTGTGTCTAGCTATTGCATTTAGGGTATATTCTTGATTTTCTTGCCGAGTCATTAAGGGCTCAAGACCATCTCTTCTGGCAATATTGAGTAAAGTACCACTAGAGTCAGCTATGGCAATCCACCTTAATGAAGAATTGATTTTCAATATTTCCTTCGAGAGACTTTCAAAATGGTCCTTATTATTTTTAGACATTGCTGTGATTTAAGTTGTTCACAAATATGTATTAATATTTATCTGGTAACGTAGCACAAGTTATTTACTTAACTCTATTTTTATGGTAAATTGATTTGTGCCTAACTGGTCAAGATAAGAGCCAACCAACAAGATTGACTATCCTAACAATGAATTCAAGATGGGCATACGATTACATGCCAAATTTTTATTTAAATCTTCTAATAAAGTATCTAATTTCGGTGGACTGTACCTAAACTTAGGCAAGCCAAATCCTTATACATCTTATGGTCTCTATGACTAGGCTTAGCACCTAAATTGTCATTAGCCGGTGGAGACACTCTGGACATTGGTACCAGTCCACCGGTTTAAATTATTTTATATTTTGTTGGTTTAATGAAAATAACGTGGATATGGACTGGTGGAACCATCAGAATTTGACATTTTGGTCCCCGCCAGTCGCCATAATACTATTTCATGCTGTGGATGCCACAAAGCACGTAAGAAATTATAAACAAAATTATTATTTTTTTGATTCAATCAGATGGTTAGTAGCTGAGAGGCGATATTGACAATTCTCGTAGCAAAAGAATTAGCATTATTGTAGACGATCAATCTTGATATTACTCTCTTTTTCGTGAGGAATTAAAAACCATTACGAGTAACAATACTCACATTTACAGATCCTATTTTGGTGCTAGAAAAATGAGATTGTGTCAATTTTCTTTGGTAAGGGATATTCGCAGTTATTACTTTTACTCAGCAATTCACATAAAATATAAAATGGATACCAGTACGTCCAAGTCATTGGTTAGTGAATATAGACCTATACATGGCTTTGCTACTCCAGAAGGCACAAGGAAATTCAAGGAAAATGCCATAAAAAATGGAATAGCAAATTCACACTTCCGTTCTTTTGATAACCTAAATTTTTCAAGTTTAGGTATGGGGACCTATTTGGGACAAATTACAGTGGAAGATGATCTAGATATGGAGAACGCGATTTATGAATGCGTAAAGTCCGGGGCAATGAACATAATCGATACTGCCATAAATTATCGTTCTATGAAATCAGAAAAAAATATTGGAAATGCAATAAAAAAACTAATTGATAACGATGTTGTTTCGCGCGATCAAGTATTTATATCAACAAAAAATGGATACATTACCAATGATGGTGATTATCCAACAATAGATGTACTTGAATATATGCATAAAATGTTCATTTCACAAGGAATCATAGACTCCAAAGACATCAGCTCTGGATATAATGTATTAAATCCCAATTATATTAGTAAATGTATTGACAAGTCACTAACAAACATGCAACTTGATACTATCGATCTTGTGTATGTTCATAATGCTTATGAGAGCTGGGTCGAAGACATCACAAGGAGTGATTTTGATGAGATGATACGAAGGGTTTTTCAAGTTTATGAAGAGTATAGATCGAAGAACAAAATTAGATATTACGGAATGGCAACGTGGACATGTTTTAGATTGCCCCAAAATGAAACAGGATATCTCTCTTTGGAAGATATGGTAAGAATAGCAGAAGACGTAGGAGGAGAAAATCATGGATTTCGGTTTATACAACTACCATACAATCTAGCCTATACAGAAGCATATTTACTCAAGAATCAATCTGTTGGTGGAGATACTGAACTTACTATTCTCGAGGCGTGTAATAGATTAAAAATTGGAGTTTTTACGAGTGTTCCGCTTTTACAAGCTAAATTGTTTGGTGCAAAAATACCCGATTACTTGGGTTACAATAATCAACTATTAAAAATAATTCAAATAACCAGATCCACTCCAAACATACTTGCTCCATTAATTGGACAAAAGAAGCTTCAACATGTTAAAGAAAATATAGAGTTGGCCAAGGTGGCACCATTAGATAATTCAGAATTCAACAACGCAATAAAAATTTTCAGCTAGAAGTTTAGCCCATAGATATGAGAAGATTATCTTGTTACTTGCTACCATTCGATGGACTAGATATACAAGAAAATCTTAATCGATTATTCTATTTTCTACATATTATATAGAAACTTAAAACTGGTTAGAAAAAATCTATATTTTATAAAACCGCTATTGTAATTACATTATCGCCCCGTATCAGCGCATCGCCTACTTGCGACTCTTGTTCTTGCTCTTTTTTTTCAGAGTTGTTATTATTATTGCCTTGTTGTTCTATAATTTCTGTAGCTTCGGTTATTACGATATTCATCTGTTTGTCAAATCCCTTAATTTTTCCCCTTACTGATCTTCTTCCCTTTAGTTTGACAAGCACATTTTTTCCAATACTTTCCTGCAGTAATTGAGTTGCAATTCCCTCTTCGGACATTTTTAGTTTTCATTTGGATACTAGACCAATATTAATTCTTTCGATTTCTAGTTTCTTTATCTCCAATAATTAAGGTCAATTGTAACGATATTGATTCTAAATTAAAAAATAGGTATCTATAATTTTACTAAACAAGAGTACAAGTAAGTATATACCAAATTTACACTTTTACGTCCAAGTCAAAATCGCGCACAAAAAAACCTTGCAATTCTATTGGGCATTCCAATATGAAGGGCAGGTAAGGCTAAGTTTTCTTTATTACCTTTCTAAAATGCTCTAAGTTCTTTGAAATTTCTTCGTTCCATTGTTCTTCAGTGTAACCATGGACCTTAATTCCATGTTCTTTAGCGTTCTGAAGTAATTCTTCTTCAGTATCTCCGTACATCGTATGGGTACAAACCGGATCGCCTGCGTCTTTACAGTTTATTGAGAGAGTCATAAAAAATTACTTCAATGGAAACTATTTAAATTTTGTCATGCTTTGGAAATCGATATTGACTACACTGGCCTCATTTAGAAAAGATTCTTTGATTAGTAAATGATAATTATGTCAACTGATTGATCACACTACCAATCAATTTCACAACTCCAAGCAAGCAAGATCAATTCTTATAACACAAATTCTCTAATTTAGAAGAGAAACATATGAACGAAGATATTAAATACGCATTAAAATATCACGAAGAAACCAAGCATTCTGAATTTAACATTAGATCATCCAGCCATTACCTTGATTGGGATAATAAACCAAATGCATTTAAATTTTATTCAAAGATTCCATCGACGGCTCTCCCAGTAGATTTTCCCACTCCTGACCAAAATGTTGTTACCATGATAGATACGGTTCAAGTTTCTAGTTCAGTTAGCGCCAATATAGATATAGATATTAAATTGTTGTCATCGTTACTTTTTTTTTCGTCAGGAATTACAAGACAAATCAAGTTTCCTCAAGGTAAATATTTAATGCGTGCTGCTCCTGCAACTGGCGCCTTATACCCAATTGAAGTCTATGTATTGTCCAAAAACATCAATGGTTTGCAAGCAGGTATCTATCATTTCTGCCCCGGCCAGTTCACCCTAACAATTTTGAGAGAAGGAGACTATAGATTATTATTGGCAGAGGCTGCGGGAGATAACGATCAAATAAAGAATTCACCGTTTACTATAATTCTAACCTCAATTGCATGGAGAAACGCTTGGAAATATCAGGCACGTTCGTACAGACATTGGTTTTGGGATTCTGGTGTGATTGCTGCGAATTTGATTGCAACTGCTATGTCGTTCGGATTGGAAACCAAATTGATACTTGGGTTTGTTGACAAAGTTGTAAATGATATGTTATGTCTTGATGAAGGAAAAGAAGCATCGGTGGTTTTAGCACCAATTGGAATTGGATGTTCGCAAGAAAAGCCCAAGAAAATGGAATATCCGTCTAGATTTGTTCCGGATATTGTTCCACTTTCAAAGAACAAGGAAGTGGAATATCCCCAGATCTGGGAATTACATAATGCATCATCATTGAATTCAAGCGAAGAGGTGCGTAAGTGGACAGATTCGGTACCTATGATCCAATTTCAGGAACCAGAAAAAGCTGGTATCATGGAATCAAAGCAAATTGAACCTAGACCCGCAATTTCACAATCGCTATCCAATGTCATACTTTTAAGGGGATCTACTAGAAAATTCTCGAGGCAACCAATTGCATTTGAACAGCTTTCAAATATTCTTTATAGCTTAACTAGGCGTATTAATTCAGACTTTATTGACAAAAAATCTATGATAGATATTTACTTCATTGCAAATGAAGTAGCTAATTTGCAAAGCGGAGCATATTTTTTTAATCGAAAAGATAATTCAATTAATCTCTTAAATTCAAACGTTCACAGAAATACATCAGGATATCTATGTCTAGAACAACCTCTGTTTAGTGATGCAAGTACTGTTTTTTACATGATGTCCAATCTAAAATTAATACTGGAAAGTCTAGGAAATAGAGGCTACAGGCTATGCCAATTTGAATCTGGAATCATAGCAGGGAAAATCTACCTGTCTGCCTATAGTCAAGGAATTGGTGCTTCAGGATCAACTTTTTATGACGACGCTGTGATAGAATTTTTCTCTCCACATGCAAAAGATAAGGAAACTATGATTGCCGTTGGTATTGGTATTTCAGATTATAAATCAAAACCTGGAAAAATACTTGCAGGCAAGTTCTCAAGAGAAGATCTTTTATCATGATTCAAATTTTGTAAATTTGTTAAAATCACCATTTAGCGATTTACTTGATTTACTTGCCTGCTTGTGGTAAAACCATTGTGTGAGGTGAGTAGAAATATAACGATGCAATTCAAAGAATATATTCAGTACAAGAATTGAATCCAAGATGCGAGTGGGCAAAAGAATCGATCGAGATTAATTATCATGATAAAGAATGGGGAGTACCCTTACACAATGATAGGAAGCTATTTGAATTTCTGGTACTTGAGGGAATGCAAGCAGGTCTTAGTTGGCGTATTATTCTCCGTAAGCGTGAAGAATTTCGAAAGGCATTTGATTATTTCAGAGTTCAGAAAATAGCAAACTACGATAAGATGAAAATTGAGCAACTCTGTTCCAATTCATCCATAATTAGAAATAAGAAAAAGATTGAGGCAACAATTATCAATGCTAATGCATTCCTTGAAATCCAAAAAGAGTTTGGCAGTTTTGATACCTATATATGGAATTTTGTAAGCTATAAACCTATACAAAATTCTTGGAAAAGATATAAAGAAGTTCCTTCCATGACACAAGAATCTGATCATATTTGTAAAGAGCTTAGAAAACGAGGATTCAAGTTTGTAGGCTCCAAGATATGTTATTCAATGATGCAAGCTATCGGTATGGTCAATGATCATACTGTAGATTGTTTTAGATACAGAGAATTGAGTAACTAAGGTAGATATAATGAGTGTTTTTAATACCATATAGTTGAAAAACGTTATCCTTTCAATCCAAAATACAGAGATTGAAACCTTGGGCAATTTGAGAGAATTATTTGAATCTGACGGATTTGAGATTGAAACTAAACATGTAAAAAAAGACAGTATTCCTCAAGAAGTCCATAAATATGCAGCAATTGTCATTTTGGGAGGATACATGTCAGTTTACCAAAATCTGCCTTATCTGGAGGAGCAACAAAAACTGATAAGAAATGCAAATCATCATCAAGTACCGTTACTAGGTATTTGTCTAGGCTCACAATTAATTGCTCAAGCGTTAGGAGGTAGGGTGTATAAGGGACAACGAAAACAGATTGGATGGTTCGAAGTAAAAGTAAATAATGAAGGATTAAATGATATCTTTAAAGGAATAGCTAATGAGAGAATAAAAGTATTCCAGTGGCATGGAGATATTTATGAACTTCCGAAATCAGCAATACTTTTAGCCTCCTCCAATTTGTATCCACAAGCATTTAAAGTTGGTAACTCTATCGGAATTTTGTTCCATTTAGAAGTAACTCCCGAAATGATCAGCAATTGGACACTGAACTATGGACCTGAGTTGACTGAAGTTGGTGTAAGTACAGATTCTATTTTAAATAATAAGAAAGATGAATTCGATAATCTGGCAAATAATTGTAAAGTAGTATATTCAAATTTCTCCAAGATGATTTCAAAAGGAAACCGAAAAATTAGTTGATGAATTCAACTTAAGTAATTAGATCTAAAAACCACAATAATACCTGATGTTGGATTGAGTTGAAAGTACCAGCTTTTGAGCATTTTATGAAACTGGGGTTGGAAGATTCAATTAACATAAACAAAAAATGCAATATAGATGGTAATTAATTGTAATTTATTGTAAATAATATCTTAATATTTACATTTCAGTGCTTGAATGCAAGCGAGTAACAAGTTTTTTATATTCAATTGTATTGTTATTTGGCGGGGTGTCATTTGTTGCTATTTGATAAAAGTAATATCACAAAAACTGAGGTACAGCATCATTTAGCCCCAGCCAAACGATTACCTTGGTGGTATGAACATTACAAGAGAATAAGACTATTCCCATGGTGGGCTCGGTATAATATCGGTCTTACCAAAGAAGCATCTCATAAGGACAAAATACTGGAATTAGTCGCAAAAATGGATTTTGATAGGAAGGCTACATCCAGAATTATAAGACATGCAGTTTCTGAATTTTCTAAAAATGGTTTAGGATCAGATTATCCCGGTTATCACACCATCAACCATAATCTTGAAGTTGCATATATTTCATTGATGTCTGCAATAAATCAAAAGTCAGAAAATAAAATCTTTCTAAAGGATATTAAAAATCTTTTTGTGGCTGCGTTATTTCACGATTTCGATCCAAGAAAAGAATTTGAGAAACCCAATGAGGATAATATTGAGCTTTTTATTAGAAACGATCAAAAATTAGCTAAACTTATTCAGTCTTTCGAAATAGATCTGAATATAGTGATTGCCCTAATACACAGAACAACGTATCCATTTTCTGGGGCCCAAAAAGAACATGCGCTAAAAAGAATGAATGAATTATTCAACCTGTCGGGCATAGATCAGGATGATACCGATACCAGGGAACATTACGAGAAGCTTGGACTATTCTTGTCTATTTGTGATCGCATTGCCGGATATTGTTTGGGTGATTTTAATTATGCTAAGGAACTGGCAAGACGCAACGCCCGTGGTATTGGATGGCATTCTCAGGTGATCAATGAAAAGTCTGTAGAGTACTTTGCTGCGCTTAAACAAAGGGATGACAAAGATACCTTTGAAATGGTAATACAGAGTTTACCCGTTGGATACAGGAAGAATTTTTTTGATAATGTTGAAGGTTTTAAGGAGGCATGGGAAAGAGAACTCGAGATTAAAGCCTCGTTACGTAAGAATGAAATTAGTTTTGTAACAGTTGTTGAAAATACTATCAGTGAAGGAGATAAGATAAGTACGGATTTATGTGACACAATTATGAAGATACGTCATGAATATTGTTCTCCTATGAATTTTCATGATAGAGAATTTCGTAAGTCAATTTGCGATCCAAGTACGATTCTCATAACTCTAAGAATCAACAGTGATGCTGGACAGATTGTTGGGTATGTAAAAGGAGGTCCTTTGGAAAAACACAAGCCTAGGCATTCCGGATATGATGAAAGTTTAGGTAAAATGAATACAATCCATATGGAATCTCTCAGAGATGGTACCTTGGATCAAAATTTAGGTAAAATGAATTCAGTTTTTATGGAATGGATGGCAATTAAAACTGGATATCTTGGAGAAAAAGGAGGCCACATGCTCAGATCTGAATTTCTTAAAGAGGCAAGGAGGCGTGATTACAAATATGTCACAAGCTACTATCAAAGAGAACTTATTATTAATAGAAAGAATAAAGGAGAACCGATTGAGATAGTTCAACAGTATGATGCTGCTATGATTGATTATTATAGAATAGATCTATCTCAATTTGTTGAATCAATTTCAATACAATAAATCGACAGAATAATTTAGGTGACAATAATAGTTTCCAGAGCTAATTATCTTCTTTTAACATAATTCTTAATTGTCATTTGAATTTTTATGATAGAAAATGATCTGCGGGCTCGTGTATAGCTTACTTGCCAAATGTCGGAATCAGCAGTGAATTCCAAGAGGTAATAAGATTTTGATGGTATGATTCCATCGATGTCAATGCTAGGGTATACATTTTTATGTTCTCTTTTGAAATATCAATCGAATTCAAAAGCAATTTGATTCCATATTTCACATGCCTTTACGAAATTTTCTGTAAATATATACTTGGTTTTTAATTTGCTCGGTATATATGGCTGACCTGTTATCAAAGTTGTTCCAATTATTCTCAAGGAAAGTACTTTGAAGATTGGATACATTCTGAATTACGTTTTTTGTAGCTTCAAAATATTCAACCTGGAGATTCGAAAGCGATTGAGTATATTTAGGTTGAACTTTTGCGATCTCATTTGTGATATCATTACAAGATTTTGAATAGTCTCAATTATTTGCAGATGGTTTTTGATGCATTAGTTAGAGGTCTAGTTTCTCGACTTGTTCTTAACCATTTTTGACCGTGTAATGGTAACCAATGGTGGTTTATAAGCATTTAATATTATATTGTATTAGATACGATCGATTGGAGTTAATTGATTAAGCACTGATCCAATTTAATAACCTTCATGTCATTAGATATACGTGTCTTTTCCAAGCGATATTTTTTCAAGAATGTTTACCGACAAGAATACACAGTTACTATACCCCAAAGAGGATGTTCCGACTCATGATACAGAGGACATCGTACAGACGAACATTTTCAATGTTATGTTGAATAGAAGATCACAAAGAAAATTTGAGAATAAAGTGGTGGAAGAATGGAAGCTTGAAATGATTTTTGCAGCCGCTGATACTGCACCTACTGCAGGAGGCTTCCAAGGTTTCGAAATATATCACATAAAAAATGAGGAAATTAAGACAAAGCTGGTCGAGGCAGCCAACAATCAACCATATGTGCATGCACCAGTTGTACTTGTATTTTGTATAAATCCCAAGAGAATAAAATTAAATTTTCCACCAGACATGATCAGAAAATTCTCTCAACAAGATGCCACTCTTGCAGCGGCATATTCCCAACTTGCTGCACATGCTTTGGGATTAAGCTCCATATGGATAGGCATGTTTGATGAAATTAAAATAAAGGAAATATTAGGTATAGATCTCTCGCCATCCTCTATTCTTTGCCTAGGATATCCAGTAAAGATGCTGGTGCCAAAGCCAAAGAGGAATCTCAAGGACCTGATCCATGAAATTTAATTTTATCGGAAATCACAAGAATTACAAGTCTATTTTATTGAGCGCTTCAATAGTAAGACTAGTGAGGACTCTACAGCATTTATCTGTTTCCATTGGTCCCCATTTAGGTAAATTAAACTTAAGAAGATCTTAAAATGTATTGAAGAAAAACTACGTACCATTATTGTTAGTTTGTTGCATCTCTTTATGAAATCTGGTAAGGAATTCTTGTATTCTTTTTAATTGAAGATTAATGGAAATTATAAAACTTTCAAGATCATTATCATTTTGTGGTTTACCATCTACGAGAACCAGCTCACTCAGATTCAAGAAAGCTTCAATGTATGATATAAAGTCCAATCTAAGGGTATTATCGGTTAATTTGTCTCCTACCTGTCTCGTAGCATCTTCTATCTCACGAATTCTGAATTTGGCAATTGGCATAAAATTCTGCTTAATAAAATAGTGCAGCTGTTCGCTTGTCGTATCTCCCGAGATATAATCGGTCAAATAATCCTTCAACTCTTGTTCTTTTTTCTGTATATATTCCAGGTGCACAATGATTCTTTTACATTCAAACTCCTTCTTTGCTATTTCATCTGATCTTCTTTGTGCTAATAATGAATCCATCCTGGATGTCATGGAAGAAATTTTTGATAGTAGTTCCTCGGCCAATTTCGCAGTTTGTGATTGAACTCTAAACACTACAATTGCAATTGCAATACCAATGATTAGTTCAATAATTGTAGCCACCCAGTTGGGTATATCAAAAGCCAATCAGATAAAAGAATACTACTTTAGAATTTATATTTTATAATATTCACTTTATTTTCCCTGCGAATTTACTATTTTTGAGCTATAAATACCTCTTTCGGAGGTCTTGCTCCATAATCATCTATATAGAAACGATACTTTTTTTTACAAAATTTTTATGATATTTTCGATTATGATGTAAGTTATTAAATGCCATACCCATAGAAATTATGATGAGTAAAATTTATCTTTACTATATTTTATTTGGAGTAATATTGGCAGGAGTATTAATTTTCTTCATAAATCAAGAATCAAAGGTTCCATATGCGTTAGAAGTTGATGCTACGAAGGACACTACTGATATCGCTGGAACTTACTACAGAATAAGAGTCAATAATGTTGGAATCAATTCACTCTCTAATATTAGTGTGTATTTAGGGAAAAATGACATTCAGAATCTAGATACGCTTGCACCAGGTCAATCATTTTTCTTTTATCCAAAACCCGAAACAAACTTGGAAAAGATCAGTATAACCGCCAAAGAGGGTATCAACGTGACTACGGACTACCGTACCCCGCTAAAAGGAATTGGTTTGCCAGGGAGTGGTAGGTAATATCGATGATGGTTTAAGAATTCATGTGCGATGTCCTTAGAAAATAGTAAAATATAGAGTACAATAATCAAGACCATGTGGTTTTCGACTCTACCCTGGGGTTGCATACCAGAATTATATTCAAATTGCATGGATATGACCAATTCATCTAGTACCTATCTGGGAATCATTGCTGGCGCAATAATTGGTGGAATAGTTAGTTGGTGGATT
>Ga0207691_10002164_pt1 | contig 19205 bp, 12 predicted proteins | sample KBSM13metaG_FD_184327 | JGI IMG/M metagenome (GOLD analysis project Ga0207691, IMG submission 184327) | Miscanthus rhizosphere microbial communities from Kellogg Biological Station, Michigan, USA - KBS M1-3 metaG (SPAdes) (version 2) | ecosystem: Host-associated > Plants > Roots > Rhizosphere >... | reverse complement strand
CCAGGCGTCGGTGAAGCCGATGTAGGCGACCGTCTTGACGCCGTTGGCCTTCATCTTCTCGACCACCGCGTTGACCATCAGCGGCGTCGGCTGGGCGACCGTGAAGAGCCATTCGGCATCGGCCGGCGGTAGGCCGATCGGCGTCAGGCCGATCATCGGCGTCTTGGTCTCGCGGCTGACTTGCGCCATCGCGATCGCCGCCGGAACGCCCGACGTTCCCATGATGACGTCGACCTTTTCCTCCTCGATGAGCTTTCGCGCATTGCGCCCGGCGGTGGTCGGATCGGAGGCGTCGTCGAGGACGGTGAGGACGACCTTCCTGCCGCCGATCTCGGGCCGGTAGGCGAGCGCGGCCTGCATTCCCTTGGCATAGGGCACGCCGAGCGAGGCGTTGGGGCCCGAGAGCGAGACGCTGAGGCCGACCTTGAGGTCGGCCGCGGCAGCGCCGGCGGCCAGGGCAATGCCGGCGAGTGCAGCGAGGCCGCCGCGGATCGATGTCTTCATGTGGGTCTCCCGTGTGAACAGACGAAGGATAGGGTCGAAGGCGCGAGGCCGAGGCCCGGTTCGGCCCTAGTCGGCCATGTCGAGCGTCATGAACTTGAGCCAGGCGCGGAACTGGTTGCGCATCAGCAGCTCGTTGGTGCCGTTGACGTCGCGCGTCGCCGTTTCGCGCTCGCCGGTGGCGAAGCCGCGGTGCAGGCTGACCCATTCGTTGCCTTCGCCGCGCAGGCCCTTCTGGATGCCCTGGAAGACATGGATGTCGTCGTGGGCCACGACCGACATCGCCGAGAACACGAGCCGGTTGTAGGTGACCGAGCGCTCGAGCAGCAGGTCGGGCGCGCCCTCGACCCGAAAGCTCCATGCCTCGACGATCGTGCGGTCGGCGGCGAGCGGGCGGATGACGCGGATCGCCTGCGGCGAGCCCTTCAGCGCCAGGCTCGGATAGCAGAGCGCGTTCTGCGGCGAGCGCTGCAGGATCTCGGCGGCACGCTCGTCGCCGTGCGCGACGCGCATCGCGGCCTCGTAGTCGGGCAGCTGGCCGTAGCCCGAGTGGATGCTGTAGCGCGTGCCGAGGACGCTGTGGCCGTTCGGCAGGACCCGGCCGCCCATCCGGTCGAAGAAGTCGTGGCCGGCGCCGAACGGCAGGATCTGCTCGATCGCCATCGGCTTGGGCGCGTCGGCCGGCCGGTCCTGCCACATCGCGGCCGCCGCGGCGGTCGCCGATTCGTGCGTCGACAGCGGATGGACCGTGTCGTTGATGTTCTCGAGGTAGGTCTTCCAGTTGCAGCGGATCAGCGAGCGCAGGCAGCCGCCGGCGACGTGCAATCGGCCGACCGGCGAGCGGTCGACCAGGTTGTCGATCGCCGCCAGCGCCTCGCCGAAGTAGCTCGCGAAGTCCGGGCCGCCCGGGTTGAGCTTGACGAAGACGAAGTCGCGATGCACGGCGACGCCGGCCGGCGCCTGCATGCCCTGGCCGGTCTCGCACTCGCGCATCGCCGTGCCGTCGTAGCCGCTCGCCAGCGGCACCGCGCGCAGCGTGCCGTCGAGGCGATAGGTCCAGGCGTGGTACGGGCAGCGGAAGAAGCGCCCGGTGTTGCCGGCGCCGTCGCTGACCAGCGGCGTGCCCTTGTGAGCGCAGCGGTTGTAGAGGACGCCGACCGAGCCGTCGTCGCGTCGCACCAGCACCAGCGGCCGGCCGGCGAGCTCGACCGTGCGGTAGTCGCCGGCGTTCGGCACCTGGCTGGCGTGGCCGACGTAGTTCCAGGTGTTGGCGAAGAAGTGCTTCTGCTCGAGCGCGAACAGCGCCTGGCTCAGGTAGAGATCGCGATGGACGCGATCGTCCTCGACCAGCGCTTCGATCTGTGCCCGCGTCGGCCGCGGCGCGACGCCGATGGCGGTCGCGCCGGCGCCCTGCATCAGAGCGTCAGGCTGCCGACGCTGGCGCCGCCGCAGACGTAGAGCACCTGACCGGTGACGAAGCTCGCCGCCGCGTCGGTGAAGAAGCGCACGGCGCGGGCGATGTCGGTCGGCTCGCCGAGGCGCTTGACCGGAATCGCCGCGGCCAGCGTGCGCTCGCGCTCGCTGCCTTCCGGAACGACCTCGCGCAGCATGTCGGTGCGGATCGGCCCCGGCGAAACGACGTTGACGGTGATGCCGTCGGCCGCGAGCTCCAGCGCCCAGGTGCGCGCCATGCCGAGCATGCCGGCCTTGGTGGCGGAGTAGCCGGTACGCGTTGGCAGGCCGACGGCGGCGCGCGACGACAGCAGCACGACCCGGCCGAAGCGCGCCGCGCGCATCGCCGGCAGCGCCGCCTGCACCAGCTGGATCGCGCAGCCGAGGTGCAACTCGACCAGCGCGTCGAGATCGTCGAGCGCGACGTCGGCGATCAGCGCCGGCCGGATCACCCCGGCGTTGTGGACCAGCGTCGTCGGCGCGAAGCGCTGCGCGAGTTCGCGCACGGTGGCGGCGGTGGCGGCGCGATCGAGCAGGTCGACCTCCAGGCTGTGCAGCCTGGGATGCGCGATCGGACAGGGGCGGCGCGCCAGCGAGACGACTTGGTAGCCGTCGGCAAGCAGCTGCTCGCAGATCGCCAGGCCGATGCCGGCGCTGCCGCCGGTCACCGCCGCGACCCGGGGCGCCGCGTCGCTCATGCCGGCCCTTCGACCAGCGCGAGCACGCGCAGCGGGCTGCCGCTGCCCTTCTCGATCTTCAGCGGCGGGCAGATCAGGACCGCACCCGTCGGCGGCAGGAGATCGAGATTGGCGAGGCACTGCAGGCCGTAGCGACCGGCACCGTGCATCGTGTAGTGGCAGGGATACGGCGGCCGCAGGTGATAGCCCTGGCCGGCGTCGGTGCCGATCGCCTCGGAGCCGAAGCCGAGCACGTTGCGCTGTTCGACCAGGAACTGCACCGCCTCGGCGCTCGGCCCCGGCGTGTGCTGGCCGGTCTCGTCGAAGTTCTGGTACGCCTCGGGGTCCTTCTTCTTCGACCAGTCGGTTCGCATCAGGAGCCAGGCGCCTTCCGGAATGCGGCCGTGCTCGGCCTCGAAGCGCTCGATGTCGGCGACCGTGAGCAGGTAGTCGGGATCGGCCGCGGCCTCGGCCGAGCAGTCGATGACGCACGCGGGCGCGACGAAGTGCTCCGTCGGAATCGTGTCGACCGAGTTGTTCGCCAGGTCCTTGCCCGAGATCCAGTGGATCGGTGCGTCGAAGTGGGTTCCGGTGTGCTCGCCGCACGAGAAGTTGTTCCAGTACCAGCCCGGCCCGCGGGCGTCGTAGGCCGAGATCGCCTCGATCCGGAACGGCCAGCACTGGCCCATCTCGGGCGGCAGCGCGATCTGGGGGAAGTCGGGGGTCAGCGTCTGCGTCAGGTCGATGACGCGGATGCGCCGGCTGGCAAGCGCCGCGGCGAGCTGGGCCAGGAGAGAGGGCTGGGCGGTCGCGACGGCACGGGGCCTTTTCGTCGCGACGCCGGTCGAGGTGGCTGTCATGGCGGCAATCGTCGCATAGCGCGGGCCGCGGCTGCGGCGCGCATCCGATCGGGTCCGGCGCGCGTACCTGAGCCACCGCCCGCCGCTGGGCAGCATCAGCACTGGAGATTCCATGAACCGCGCGCTCCCGACCCTCGTTTCCGCCGCTTGCACCCTCTTGCTCGGCGCCTGCGCCGGCATGACGACCATGAACGTGCCGCCGGTGGACAACGCCGTGCTGCCTGCCGCGGTGCGCGTCCCGGCGGGCGAGACGCAGAAGATGTGGACCGCCGGCTCGGGCGAGATCACCTACGAGTGCCGCGAGAAGAAGGACGCCGCGGGCCAGTACGAATGGGGCTTCGTCGGCCCGGTCGCGACGCTCAAGAGCAACGACGGCAAGGTCGTCGGCAAGTACTACGCCGGGCCGACCTGGGAGTCGATGGACGGCTCGAAGGTGACCGCGAAGCAGGTCGCGGTCGCGCCGCAAGCGCCGGGCAACCTGCCGCTGCAGCTGGTCAAGGCCGAGCCGGCGACGGGCACGGGCGCGATGCAGGGCGTGACCTACATCCAGCGCCTGAACACGAGCGGCGGTGTCGCCCCGGCCGCCGCCTGCGCCGCCGGCAACGTCGGCGCGAAGCAGCAGGTCGCCTACCAGGCCGACTACGTGTTCTACGGTCGCTGAGCTGCTCTCTCAGCGCACCGGCCGAAGCGAGTTCGCGACCACGTAGCTCGCGATCTGGCGCCCCATCGTGTCGCTCGCGTCGAGCGCGCTGCGAAAGTGGATGCCGCCCCAGATCCGGACGACGCGCGTCTCCTCGACGATCGCCGCGAAGCTGTCGAATTGGCGCGTCAGCTTCGGGTCGGCACTGTCGGTCACGACCAGCGCCGGTCCCGGGCCGGGGCCGAGCACCGCCTCGAACACGCCGGTGGCGACGCTGGCGAGGATCGCCGCCTGCGACGGATACTCGGGATGCATCGGCGTGGCGTTGAGAGGCGTCCAGCCCGGATCGCGCTCGGTCGCGTCGTTGCCGTCGAGGTCGCCGTTGCGGATCGCCGTGACCGGACGCCAGCGGTTGTACTGGAACTTGGCGTCCCAATCGGTGATGAACGAATTCGCCGCGGCCATCGAGAGCAAGGCGTACAGCCGGGCGTTGTCCGCGAGGTCCAGGCGCCTGGCCGCGCCGAGCTGGCGCGCCGACTCGTACCAGACCGTCGTCAGGTTGGGCTGGCTCCAGAACTTGACCGCCTCGGTCTGCTGCGCCGTGCGGCGCGCGCTCTTGGCCCCGCCGAGCTCCTTGGTTTCGTTGTAGTCGCGCGCATAGGCCGCGCTCGTCAGCGCTGGCGGTGGCGGCGGACGGAACTGGTCGGGACCGGTCAGCACCCAGGGCTTGACGCGCGCGTATTCGGCGAAGAGTGGTGGCGTGGTGGGGATCCAGGCCCCGGGTGCCGTCACCGGCCGATAAGTGTCGGGCACGTTGGTCGCGTCGTCGGCACGATCGGCGATCGCCGAGGCCGCGGCTTGCTCGCCGATCGCAATGCCCGCGCGCTTGGCGGCGCCGTCGGGCAGCGAAGCGAGCGCCGCGGCGGCGGCGGCGTCGACCCTGGCCTTCTGCGTCGGCGCGATCGCCACCAGAACCGAGCTCGCGGCCGAGATCGCCGCCGCCTCGGCCGAAGCGTCCGGGTCGAGCGCGCTCTTGAGGGCATGGCGGCCGTAGCGGTTCTGCACCGTGTTGACCGCATCCGACATCGCGACGTGCAGGATCGCCAGCGCGCGGACCTGCGGATTGCCGGAGACGTTGGCCGCCTTGAAGGTGTCGAAGGCGATCGAGTTCCAGTCGGTGACGAGGTCGGCGCGCGCCGTGGCGCACGTCAGGGCGAAAGCGAGCAGGGCGACACCGGTGAGGCGCCGACGAAGCGATCGAGCGGCTGCGTTCATGTCTTCTCCGACGGCCGCGGGGATCCGGCCCGGCGACGATGGTGGCCTCGTTCACCGGCATCGTCCACCGACAAATAGATGACGCCGGGTGCGGCGCCGCGGCTCAGCTGCTGCTGTCGCCGCTCGCGCTCGCGACCAGCGCCTCGATACCGACCGTCGTCAGCCCCTGCAGGAAACGCTCGCCGGCGGCAAGTTGGGCGAGCGAGACGTACTCGTCGGCCTGGTGCGCCTGCGCGATGTGTCCCGGGCCGCACACCACGGTCGGGATGCCGGCGCGCTGGAACAGGCCCGCCTCGGTGCCGAAGGCGACCAGGGTCGTCGCTTCGGCTTCGGCCAGGCGAGTGGCGAGCAGCACCGCCGGATCGTCGCCGCGCGCGAGGAACTCGGGTGTCGCGCAAATCGGCTCGAAGGCGATGCCGGCGTCGGGCGCGACCTTGCGCATCGCCGGCTCGAGCGACGCGGCGAAGGCTCGCACCTCAGCCTGCATCTCGGCGACGTCGGCGCCCGGCAGGTTGCGAAACTCGTAGTGGAAGCGGCAGTCCTGCGGAACGACGTTGTCGGCGATGCCGCCCTCGATCACGCCGACCGAGCCGGTGCTGTAGGGCACGTCAAAGCCGGGATAGCGCGGCCCCTGGTCGCGCCAGCGCTCGGCCATGTCGGTGAGCTTGCCGACGACGCGCGCGCCGACCTCGATCGCGTTCACTGCCTGGTGCGTCAGCGACGAATGCGCGGCGTGCCCCCTGATGCAGCAGCGCCAGCGGTAGACGCCCTTGTGCGCCAGCGCCGGCACCATTCCGGTCGGCTCGCCGACGATGCAGGCGAGCGGCCGGATGCCGCGCTCGCGCAGGTCGGCGATCAATCGCGGCGCGCCGAAGCAGCCAACCTCCTCGTCGTAGCTGAAGGCGAGGTGAACCGCGAACGGCAGATCGGCGGACAGATACGCCGGCACCTGCGCCACGGCCAGGCCGATGAAGCTCTTCATGTCGGCGCTGCCGCGGCCGTAGAGGCGGCCGTCCCTGACTTCGGCGCCGAGCGGATCGAGCGACCAGTCCTGGCCGTCCCACGGCACCGTGTCGGTGTGGCCGGAGACGATCACGCCGGCGCGCTTGCCCTCGCCGACCGTCGCGAAGAGATTGGCCTTCCTCCTCTGGTCGTCGAAGGTGAGCGTGCTGGCGACGCCGTGGCGCTTCAGCTCGTCGCGGATGAAGTGGATCAGCTCGAGGTTCGACTCGCGGCTGACGGTGTTCATGCGCACCAGCGTTCGGGCCAGCTCGAGGGCGCGTGTCGACGGCGAGGCGGGCATGTCCATCGGCCCAATATAGCGGCTGGCAGCGCCTGGGCTACGCTTCACGCATGACGACGATCGAGATCGACCGCGCCGAGATCGAGAGCGCGCACCTGCGCATCGCCGGCGACGTACGCCGCACGCCGCTGATGCGCATCGAGGGCCAGCGGCTCGGCATCGCTTGCGCCGAGCTGTGGCTCAAGCTCGAGCAGCTCCAGGTCGGCGGCAGCTTCAAGGCGCGCGGCATGTTCAACCGCATGCGCTCGCTGCCGCTGCCGGCGGCAGGCGTCGTGATCGCCTCGGGCGGCAACGCCGGCATCGCGGTCGCGGTCGCGGCGCGGGCGATGAACGTTCGCTGCGAGGTCTTCGTCCCGGAAACGGCGAGCGCCGCCAAGCAGGCCAGGTTGCGCGAGCTGGGCGCCGTCCTCACCGTCGTCGGCGCCGGCTACGCCGAAGCGCTGGCAGCGAGCCTCGAGCGCCACGACCGGACCGGCGCGCTGCTGATGCACGCCTATGACCAGCGCGAGGTCGTGGTCGGCGCCGGCACCCTCGCGGCCGAGGTCGAAGCCGACGCGGGCGTTCCCGACCGGGTGCTGGTGAGCGTCGGCGGCGGCGGCCTGATCGCCGGCATCGCCGCCTGGTTCCAGGATCGCTGCTGGATCGACGCGCTCGAGCCGGCGCTGGCGCCGACCCTCTTCAGGGCACGCGAGGCGGGCGAGCCGGTCGACGTCGCGGTCTCGGGGATCGCCGCCGATTCGCTCGGCGCGCGCCGCCTCGGCACGATCGCCTGGCAGCTCACCGAGCGCCATGTCGACGCCACGCACCTGCTCGCCGACGCCGACATCCGCGCGGCGCAGCAGACGCTCTGGAGCGAGCTGCGCGTGGCGGTCGAGCCCGCGGCCGCGTTGCCGCTGGCGGCGCTGACCACCGGCGTGGTCAAGCCCGGCAACGACGAGCGCGTGCTGCTTGTGATCTGCGGCGCGAATCTCGATCCGGCATCGCTCCAGGCTTAGCGCCAGGAGCGAGCGTGGAGACGACGCGCCGCGTGGCGACGCGATCAGCCTACGGCGTCGCCCTGATCAGGATGACGAGGTCGTTGAAGTCGGGCTCGCCGGCGCCGCCGAATCCGTCGTCGAACGTCAGCGTCCAGCCGTTGGCGAAATCGCCCGCGACCCGGATCGTGGGGGTGAACGCCAGGCTCGAGAGCGCCACGGTGCCCGAACGGACCTCGACCTGAAGCACGGTGCCCGCGGCGAAGGTGGCGCCGTTGTTGACCGAGACGCTGACGCCCGTCGCGTCGAAGCAGCCGTCGGCAAAGACCGTCTGCGTCACCGGCGCGGTGATGACGACCTGGTTGTTGCGCGCCCCGCACGAATGGCTGAGCAGCGTCGCCGTGACCTTCGATGCCTGAGCGAGCGCGAGGGTGCAGTTGCCGCTTGCGCAGGCCAGCGTCGTCGCCGGCGGCGCGACGACGATCGTCTGCGTGCTCGAGCTGATCTTGCCGGCCGCGTCGGTCACGGTGAGCTTGACCGGGAAGGTCGTCAGCGCCGTCACCCCATAGTGGTGGCTGGCGGGATTCGTCGTCGGCAGGGTCACTGCATCGCCGAAGTCCCACACCCGCGACTGGAACACGCTGCCGGCATCGAAGGTGCTCGTGTCGGTGAAGGTGCAGTCGAGCGAAGTGCAGCTGGCGGTGAAGCTCGCGTGCGGCGCGGCCGGCACCGGCGGCGCGGTCACCGTGACGGGCCGAGCGACGGTACTCGGAGCGCGGGCCGAGTCGGCCACGCCCAGGGTGACGGTGTAGGTCCCGGCGGCGGCGAAAGTGTGCGACGGATTGGCGGTCGCGGCCACGGGAGTTCCGTCGCCGAAATTCCAGAGGTAGGTGCCGATGGCGTCGCCGACGTCCTGGTCGGTGCTGGTGCTGGTGAAGGTGCAGACCAGGTCGACGCAGGCGACGGCGAAGTTCGCCGTCGGTGCCGTGTTGGTGGCCGGCACCGTGCCGGCCGAGCCTCCGCCGCCCCCGCCGCCGCATGCCGACAACCCCAAAGCAGGCAGCACGCATGCCGCTAGCAGCCAATTACGCATGGATCACCTTTCAAGTCGAAAAACGCCAGATTGAACTATCGCCGCTTTCTAGCCCAGCCGGCCGCCGAAGAACAGGGCCCAAACGACCGGCGGTCCAGTGCGCGGCGGCCATAGCGATTGACGTGCCTGCCCGGGCCGATCTTCGCGGCAGAAGTCGTCGCCGGGACCAGCGACCCCGCGAATGGGTGTCACCGACGCCTAGTGTTTACCCTTGCAGGTGCAGAATCGGCGCCGCCATGGAGCGGCGCACCCTGGATCAGACGGCGTCGGAGCTGGTGCTGCACCGTGTGCTGTACGCCATCAAGTTCCTGCGCGCGATGGTGTTGCACGTGTCGCTCGCGGCGCTGGCGGGACTTCTGTTCGCGACCACCGGCGTCATCGGCCTCTATCCGGTCGCCGACAACACGATTCGCGTCCTGCGCGCGGCCGCGGTCCAGCAGGACGTGGAGAACGGCCCGCTCGGCGCCGCCGCCTTCTGGATCGTGGCCGCGCTGATGATCGCGGCCGCGATCGCAGCGCTGGTCTGGGTCTACCGCTCGATCACCGACGTGCGGCCGAAGTCGCTTCGCTTCCAGGCCCTGGTGATCGTCGCCGTCTCGCTCTTCAACGTCGCCTCGTACCGCGACGAGCTGCAGTTCGCGTTCGACCGCCTCGATCCGGTGTTCGCCGTGATCGCGGCGGCCGGCGTGGTGCTGTCGCTGTTCGTCTTTCCGATCAACGTTGCCGTGTCGCTCTGGCAGGTGTCGCGCGCGCCGGAGCGATCGAGCCTGATCGCGACCCTCGATCCGCGCCTGGCGCCGAGCCGCTGGACCTACTGGAACAAGCTGCTCGACCTGCCGCGGACGCCGCTTCGGACCGGCAACACGCTGGCCGCGTATGCGCTCGCGATTGCCGGCGCGCTGTTGCTGGTCATGTCGATGATGTACCTGCTCACCGTGGGCGGATCGGGGAACCGGCTGGCGACGCTGTCGATCGCCTGCGACGCGCGAACGCTGCCGCAATGCCGCGCCCTGTCGTCGACCTGGGCCTGGCAGATCCCGCTTGCGCTGCTGCTGGCAGCGGCGGGCCTCAAGGGCGCGGCGCTGCTGCAGTCGCTGGCCAAGCGGCTGGGCGGGCTGAGCGTCGCCGACGTGCTGAAGCGCCCGGACGATGCGTTCGTTCTCTACCTGCGGCCGTTCGACAGCGATGACGTCGTTCTGCCGACGCCGCGGCTGCCGACGCTCAGCCGCCTCTTTTCGTTCCGCCCGCCGGCGGTGCGGGTCGAAGAGGAGCTGTTCGACGTCGCCGACGGCTATCGCCCGCTGATCGCGGTCGGCAAGCCCGGCGGCGGCCGCGAGACACCGGGCGGGGTGGCGTATCGCGACTACCTTGACGACTCCGTGTGGCAGGACTACGTCGCCGACAAGATCAGGCGCGCCGAGCGGATCGTCCTCGTGATGAAGAACAGCCAGGGCGTGCGCTGGGAGATTGCCCGCGTCGTCGCCGAGGGCGTCGCCGCCAAGACGCTGTTCCTGTTCGACCCGACGCTGCACGACGCCGCCGAGCGCGAGTCGCTGGCGCGAACGCTCGTGCCGCTGCTCGCAAGCGTCGGCGCCGCGCCGACCGATCTTTCGTTCGCGGCGGCGACGATCGGCTTCTATTTCCAGCAGGGCACGCTGGTCGAGATCGTCAACGAGAACCGCACGGCGACGTCGTATCGGACCGCGTTCTCGCACTTCCTCGCAGAGAGCTGAGCGCGGGCCAGGCGTCGGCGCGGCCGCGTCCGGCCTGCGCGGGGTGGCTTGTCCGACCCGGCGCCACGCCTGCCCGAGCAAGAATCCGACCGATCGTGCGCAGCGGCTTCGACTTCAGTTCCTGGCAGGCCGTCCTCTCGACGCTGCTCGGCCTTTCCGTCATCACGCTGGTGATGGTCGGCGTGCGCCTGCTCCTGATGCAGACGATCCAGCAGCGACGCGAGCGCGAGAACCGGCAGATCAACGAGCGCCTGCGAACGCTGATCGCGGCCTACAAGACGCTCGGCGGCTCGTTCACGGGCAATCTCGCGGTCGATCCTGCGCATCTGCGAGATCGCGGCGAGATGTCGATTGCCGACGCGCCTTCCGCGAGCGAATTCGAGCACGCGGTCTCCGCCCGGACCCGCGCGGCACCGCGCGGCAGCGACTCGCCCGGCGCCGAACGACGGCGCCGGATTCGCGACGCGGTGGAGGCGGCGCTCTCCGACGTCATCCTGCTCGGCACCGAGGAGCAGGTGCGCCTCGCGGTGCATGCCGCGACCGCGCTGGCCGAAGGCCGCACCGTCGAGACCGCCGATCTCGTCGTCTCCCTGCGCAGCTTCATCCGCGACGTCCTCGACCTCGATCCGATGCCGGCAGAGCTCGCGATTCCGAGGCAGGGGCCGCTGCGCCCCGCAGCCGGAGCTTCGCGCGGCGCGGGACGCGGCGAACCCAGCCGCGGCAGCGGCGGCGCGCGCGGCCGTGGCAGCGATCGAGGGGGTGGCGGCACCGGCACGGGTGCGCTGGCCGGTGGCACCGTCGAGGCCGATGACGAGGCGCATCACCGCTGACCCGCGTCGCGCCTAACGCGCGCATAACGCCCTCGCACCTACAACCTCGCCGACGCGGGCCGCTCATGGTCCGTGACGGAGAGAGATCATGGCGAAGCGATCGTTACGGCTGGCTCTCGCGAGCGCGCTGCTGGCATTCCTCGGCGCATGCGGTGGCGGTGACGGCAGCGGCGCCGATCCGGCGACGGCCGACGCGGCCAGCGCGCCGGTGATCGGCAACGCCGGCGGCACGGCGACACACGCCAGCGGCGCGTCGGTGATCGTGCCCGCCGGCGCGATCGACAGCGCGACGACGATCCGCCTCGCGATGGACTCCAGCGGCGCGCCCGCGCTGCCGCGCGGCGTCGGCGCAGCAGGCAACACTTACGTCGTCACGCCGCACGGCGGCGACTTCGCTCAGCCGGTGGAGGTGCGCATCCCGGCGTCGGCTGCGGGCCTGCTGCCCAACCAGGAACTGAAGCTCGCCAAGGCGCAGCCCGGCGGGGCCTGGGAGTTGCTGGACAGCGTTCTGAAGGACGGCGTGCTGAGCGCCCAGGTGCACAGCTTCTCGTACTTCATGCCAGTCGTCATTACGTACGTGCTGCCGCTGGCGACGGCGGAGCCCTGGAAGGTCGTCAGCGCGATCGACTGCGGCGGCCAGCCCTGCGATCGCCTCGTCGGCGACGCGACCGTCACCGTCACCTGGACGACCAACGGGGGCCAGCTGCCGGCCATGTGCGTCGGTACCGACAACGCAATCCTGATCGGCACCCGCGGGCTCGGCGAACCGGCGATCTCGTTTCCGGTGGCGAGCGGTTCGCACACTCGCACCTTCACCATGTCGTATACCGGCTACCAACAATTCAGCGTGTTCCTGGCCTGCGACGGCCACCTCGCCACGTCGTCGTTCCATGATTTCTTTTGGCAGTCGGCGACCTACCCGAACCTTGCGGTCCTGCGCATGCCGGCGCAACGCGACGTCGTGCAGGGCCTGTCGGCGCGGCTCGACGCCGTGCTCACCGGCGGCGCGTCCAAGCGCTCCGGCGGCGTCTTCGCCGTGCCGACGTCCGCCAATCGAGCGAGCGTCGACTGGCAGCGCAGCGATGACAACGGCGCATCGTGGCGACCGGTCGCGCGCTCGTACCAGGACGAGGCCAAGCCGGATGGGCTGGGAGCGCCCGAGGCATGGCGCTATTGGCAAGTGAGCCACGGATTCACCGCATCTCTGCTCGACCAGGGCGCGCTGATCCGCGTCCACGCCTGCTACACGCCGCCCGACGTGCCGGCTCCGCCCTGCGTCACCGGACCGGCGACGCGCTTGAACGTGCTGCAGCTGAGCGCGCTGCCGGCGATCGTCGACGCGCCACGCTCGTTGCTCGTCAAGTCGGGGCAGACCGCCAGCTTCTCGGTGACCGCACAGGGTGCACCTGCACCGACCTTGCGCTGGCAGACGCGAGCGGCCAACACGTCGGGCGCCTGGAGCGACGTGTCCGCGGGCGCCGGCGCGACGACCGGCAACTACACGACCCCGGTGCTCGGCACCGCGGCCAACGGCACGCAGTACCGGGTCGTCGCCAGCAACGCCCTGGGCAGCGCCGAGAGCGCGGCGGTGACCGTGTCGGTGAGCGATCTCGATGTCGCGCCGACGATCACGACTCAGCCCGCGGCGCTGAGCCTGGCCGCGGGCAGCGACGCCGCGTTCGCGATCGCGGCACGCGGCACCGAGGCGCTGAGCTACCAGTGGACCTTGAACGGCGTCGCGATCGTCGGCGCCAACGGTCCGGTGCTTCGCCTGCCTGCGGTCAACGCCGGCCAGGCCGGCGCCTACCGGGCGACCGTGAGCAACGCCGCCGGCAGCGCGCTCAGCGACGTCGCCACGCTGTCGGTCGGCGCCGCCGCTGGCGGCAGCGTCGCGCCGACGATCGTGACGCAGCCGGTGTCGGTGCTCGTCAATGCCGGCAACACCGCGACCTTCGCGGTCGGCGCCAGCGGCAGCGGCTCCCTCGCCTACCAATGGCTGAAGAACGGCGCGCCGATCGCCGGCGCGACCGCGGCCTTTCACAGCATCGCGGCAGCAGCGATCGGCGACGCCGGCACGTACTCGGTCCAGGTGAGCAACGGCGTGGCGCCGACGGCAACCAGCTTCAACGTCGTCCTCGTCGTCAATGCCAGCGCCGCGCCGACGCCGGTCTCGCTGCAGACGCAGCCGTCGCCGCAGGTGCAGGCACCGGGTGGCAGCGCGACCTTTGCCGTCGCTGCGAGCGGCAGCGGGCCGATCGCCTACCAATGGCTGAAGAACGGCGCGCCGATCGCCGGCGCGACCGGTGCCGTGCTGCTGCTGACCAACGTCTCGGGCAGCGATGCGGCGAGCTATGCGGTGACCGTGAGCAACCCGTTGGCAACGCTGAGCAGCAACCCGGCCGCACTGGTCGTTCTCGGCGCGCCGTTGATCGACACGGGTCCGGCCGCGGCGAGCGCGACGGTCGGCAAGAACGCGACCTTCACCGTCTCGGCGAGCGGCTCGGGCCTGCGCCATCAGTGGACCAGGAATGCCGTCGCCATCGCCGGAGCGACCGCATCGAGCTACACCACGCCCGTCCTGACGCTCGCCGACAGCGGCGCGGTCTACGGCGTCGTCGTCTACAACGGCGCCGGCGTCGCCATCAGCGCCGGCGCCGTGCTGACGGTGACGCCCGGTCCGGCGCTGAGCGACGCGACGCTGGTCAGCGTCTCGACCGCCGGCGTCGTCGCCAACAACAGCAGCGACCGGTCCTCGGTGTCCGCCGACGGCCTGGTCGTGGCCTTCACCTCGACCGCCACCAACCTCGTTCCGGGCATCACGGTCGGCGACAGTCACGGGTACGTGCGCAACCTCGTCACCGGCGTGACGACGCTCGTCGACCAGACGCCCGCCGGAACGCCGTCGAGCCGCGGCGTCATCGAGATGAAGCTGGCGGCGAACGGCCGTCACGTCGTCTTCACCTCGCTCGCTGACGACCTGGTCGCGGGCGACACCAACGGCTCGATGGACGTCTTCGTCCGTGACCTGCAGACCGGCTACACGACACGCGCGAACGTCCTGCCGGGCGGCGTGCAGATGCCCAACACCGGCAACGCCTCGCTCAGCGTGCACCCCACCATCTCGGCCAACGGCGAATACGTGGCGTTCGCGTATCCGTACGACCTGCTCGGCAACGGAGAGCCGCTGGCCGTGAACGGCGTCTATCTGCGCGACGTCGAAGCGAGCAGCACGCGCCTGGCCGTTGCCAGCACTTCGTTCTACGCCGGCAACCCGGTGCTGTCGAACGACGCCAGCCGCATCGTCTACGTCTACGCACTGGGCAACCAGAACGTGATCGGCTCGTACGACGTTCGGTCCGGAACCAACAGCACCCTCTTCACGGTCGACTCGACGGTATTTCCGCAGGGCGTCGGCGGCGACTTCAGCCTGTCGGCGACCGGCCGCTTCGTCGCGTTCACGATCCGCTCCAACGCCTGGATCCCCGGCGCCGCGGCGGCGTTCAACCAGGTAGGGGTAGTCGACCACCTGAATCCGAGCGTGCTGACGATCGCGAGCACCGGCGTGAACGGCATCGGTGACGGCCACAGCGGCTACGCGCAGATCTCGGGCGACGGCCGGTACGTGCTCTTCGGCAGCCAGTCGCCCGGACTCGCCGGCGACCCTGCGGCCACCGTCAGGACCTACCTGATGGTTCGCGACCTGGTCGCGGCAACGACCGCGGTGGCCTCGCGCCGACCGAACGGCACCCCGGTCTGGACATCGGGACACGGCGTGCACGCCCTGTCGGCCAATGGCAACGTGCTGACGATGGTCGCCGATCGCTTCGACATGACCGGCGACCCGGGCGGTGCCCAGGTGTACGCCGTGCCGCGGCCTTGACCGGCGACGATGCTGGAACGTCGCCACGCGGAGCGTCGTCGCGCACCGCGCGCGCCGATCGAGCCGGGATGGCCCGAGGCACCCGTTAGCATGCTCGCGCCCGCTTCCGCCATGCAGCTTCGCCTCGCCACTTCGCCGCGCTTCGTTCACGCGGACGCGAGCGAGACCGATCTGGCGCTGCGCGACGCGGTGCTGCTCGCCTGGCTGGCGCTCGAGGGGCCGACGCCGCGGACCCGGCTCGCGGTCCTGCTCTGGCCGCGCAGCGCGCCCGATGTCGCCGGCAATGCGCTGCGCCAGCGTCTGTTCCAGCTCAAGCGCCAGCTCGGCGTCGAGCTGGTGAGCGGGCACACGATCCTGGCGCTGGCCGATGGCCTGGTGCACGACCTCGACGACTCGCAGCAGCTGCTGGGCGACGCCGGCGCCGAGCTCGGCCCCGAGCTTGGCGCCTGGCTCGGGCAGCAGCGCGAGCGCCGCGGCCTGCGCGTGCAGGCCAGGCTCGAGGCGAGCGCCGATGCAGCCGAGCGCGTCAGCGAACACGGCGCCGCGCTCGTCCACGCGCGCGAGCTGCTCGAGCGCGAGCGGCTGTCCGAGGCGGCGCACCGGCGCGTCATCCGCCTGCTCTACCTGCAAGGTGATCGCGCCGCCGCGCTGCTCGCGTTCGACCGCTGCGAGCAGCTGCTGAAAGACGAGGTCGGCGCGACGCCGTCGGCCGAAACGCTGGCGCTGCTGGCGACGATCACCGCCGTCGCGACACCCGACGTTGCCGCGCTCGGCCGGCGCCTGCCGGCGAGCGTGCTCCTGCCGCCGCGCCTGGTCGGCCGCGACACCGCCTGGCGCACCCTGCACGACGCCTGGGACGGCGGCCGCAGCGTCGTCGTCATCGGCGATGGCGGAATGGGCAAGAGCCGGCTGGTCGGCGACTTCGCGCGCGCGCGCGGCCGCACGATCGTCGTCGGCGCGCGTCCCGGCGACGAACGCGTCGCCTACGCCTCGCTGTCGCGCCTGCTGCGAGCGCTTCCCGCCGAGATCCTGCAATCGCTGGCGACGCCGGTGAAACGAGCGCTCGCATCGCTCCTGCCCGAGCTCGGCGAGACCGCCATGTCACCCGTCACGAGCGAAGGCCGCGCTCGGTTCTTCAACGCCGTGAGCGCCGCGCTCGACGCCGCGTTGCTGCCGATCGAGGGCTTCGTCATCGACGACCTGCACTTCGCCGACGACGCCAGCATCGAGCTGCTGCACTACGCGATGGGCGCGTCGACGCGGCGCTGGATCGTCACCGCGCGCGACGCCGAGGTGTCGGCACCGGGGCGACTGCTTCTCGACGAGGTGCTGGCCCGGCACGAAGCGGTCACCGTCCCGCTCGAGCCGCTCACCCTTGCGCACGTCGCGGAGATCGTCGACTCGCTCGGCATCGAGTCGCTGCGCGGCAGCACGATCGCGCCGACGCTGCTGCGCCACTGCGGCGGCAATCCGCTCTACCTGCTCGAGACGCTGAAAGTGTGGCTGGTTCGCGGCGACGTGGCGGCGACCGTCGCCGCTGACGGCGCCGGCGATCGTGCGCTGCCGGCGCGCCTGCCGATCGCGGGCAGCCTGCGCTCGGTGATCGAGCGGCGCATCGGCCGGCTGTCTGCCGACGCCGTCCGGCTGGCGCGCTGCGCGGCGGTCGCGGCGCCGGACTTCTCGATCGAGCTCGCCTCGCATGTGCTCGGGGTGCGAACGCTCGACCTCGCCGACCCGTGCGCCGAGCTCGAGGCGGCGCAGGTGCTGCGCGACGGCGCCTTCGCGCACGACCTGATCTACGAGGCGGCGCTCGCTTCGGTGCCAGCCGCGGTCGCGCGCCGGCTGCACGCCGAGGTCGCCGCCTTCCTGCAGCAGCGCGACGGCGAGCCTGCGCGGCTGGCGCACCATTGGCTCCAGGCCGGCGACGACGCGCAGGCCGGCGCGGCCTTCATCGCCGCGGCCGAGCGATCGCGAAAGGCATCGTCGCTCACGGCACAGTCCGAGATGCTGGCCCAGGCGGCGCGTTGCTTCGAGCGAGCCAATCGACCCGCCGAACGCTTCGACGCCCTGCTCCGCCGGGCGCGCACGCTGGCGTCGAACGACCTCGGCGCCGACGCGCACGCGGCGGTCGACGCGGTCGAGGCCGTGGCGGCCAGCGACGAGCAGCGCCTGCTCGCGCTCGACGCCCGCCTCGAGCTGACCGTGACGCGCGGCGAGCTGCACGAGTCGCTGCGCCTCGGCGACCAGGCGATCGCCGCCGCGCGCGAGCTCGGCCGGCCCGACCTCGAGCTGCGCTTCGCCGTCACCTTGTCGGGCGCGCTGCTCGATGCGCGTCGCGCCGACGAGGCGGTGCTGCTGCTCGAGCCCCACGCGCCCTGGGTCCGCGCCAACGCCGAGCTCGAGCAGCAGTGGGAGTACTGGGCGGCGAGCGCGCTGGCGCTCGACTACGCGAACCGGCTCGGCGACGCGATGGCGGCCTGGGAAACGGCACGGGCCGTGGCGCAGCGCACGAATCGCGACATGCTGTGGAAGACAATGGCGAACAGCGCGTCGACGCAAGCCAAGATGGGCCTGGTCGAGCAGGCGGCGCACCTCGCCGAGCAGGCGCATCAGATCGCCCGCGCGTCGAACGAGACCGTCAGCATGCGCGTGCTGCAGATGCAGGTCACGCTCGCCCATCGCCTGCGCGACGTCGGTCGCTACGGGCGCGCGCTCGACTTGTTGGACGAGGCGCTCGCCGGCTACGCGGCAAACGGCGCTTCGCACTCCGACCTGGCTCTCGCCGAGCAGCGCCTGGTAGTGCTCTATCAGCACCTCGGCCAACCGGCCCGGGCGCTGCCCCTGCTCGCGCCCGATCGCCCCGGCGTGCCGCGCGGAGTGGCGATGATCCGACTCGCGCACCGCGCCGAGCTCGAGGCGCAGATGGGACGCGACGGCCTGGCGCTGATGCGCGAGGCGCTGCAGATCATCCCCAACGCAGACGACATCTTCCACCGCATCGTCACGCTGTTCGCGACCCGGCTCGTGCCGGCCGACGAAGGCGAGGCCCTCGCCGCCAACCTCGCGCTCTGGGCGACCACGCGCGAGCGCCACGGCGTCGCGCTCTCGGGCCACGTGCGGGCGGCAGCGTGCGCGCTCGCGCTCGGCGCGCCGGCGCGGGCACTGCCCCACGTCGAGGCGGCGCGCCGCCTGGCGACGCGCTATCTGCCCGACAGCTTCTACCTGCCCGAGCTGTGGCTGGTGTCGGCGCAGGCGTTCGCGACGCTCGGCCGCGAGCCGGCCGCGCGCCGCGCCGCGGCCGACGGCCAGGCCTGGGTTCGCGAGGTCCACGACAGCCACGTGCCGGCCGAGTTCCGCGACAGCTTCCTGCATCGCAACGCGGTCAACCGCCAGCTGCTCGCGCTGCCACGCGCGTGAAGCGCCCCTCGCCCGACCTCGCGATCTCAGCCGCCCGCGGCCAGCTCGCGCTCGAGCACCTTTGGGTTCTCGCGCCAGCGCTCGAGCCACTCCTGCGCGACGTCGCCCGGGTAGACGTCCTCGATCCCTTCCTTCAGCGCCTTGACGATCGCGCTCGCCAGCGCTGCCGGTGCCACCTTGGGCGGCGGCAGGTTCTGGTTCCACTCGTCGTCGATCGGGCCCGGGAAGACATTGACGACGCGGATGCCGCTCGGCCGCATCTCGGCGCGCAGGCACTGCGCGAGCGAATACGCGGCCGCCTTCGATGCCGAGAAGGTGCCGTGCGGCGGATAGTTCGAGAGCGCGTAGACCGAGAGCAGGTTGACCCACGCCGCGGCATGCGTGGTGCCGTCGGCCGAACGACCGCGAAGCGCCGGTCCGAACTCCTGCGCCAGGCGCAGCAGGCCGAAGTAGTTGATGTCCATCTCGGCTCGGGCGGCATCGGTGCCGTGGCGCGAGGCGATGCCGAAGGCGCGATGGACCTCGGCGTTGTTGACGACGATGTCGACCTTGCCGCCGATCTCGCCGGCG
>Ga0207691_10002163_pt1 | contig 19217 bp, 17 predicted proteins | sample KBSM13metaG_FD_184327 | JGI IMG/M metagenome (GOLD analysis project Ga0207691, IMG submission 184327) | Miscanthus rhizosphere microbial communities from Kellogg Biological Station, Michigan, USA - KBS M1-3 metaG (SPAdes) (version 2) | ecosystem: Host-associated > Plants > Roots > Rhizosphere >... | reverse complement strand
GGGCACTGATCACAAATCCGGCGTGCGTGCTCGCCGACGAACCCACCGGTAACCTCGATCGCCAGACAGCGGGTGACGTGTTCGAGCTAATGCTGGAACTGAATCGCGCCTTCGATACCAGCCTTCTGATCGCCACTCACGATAACTCGATCGCCGCGCGCGCCAAGCGCATCCTGCGGCTGGTCGATGGCGCGCTGCAATCGGCGTGAACGCCTGACGCATGCCCGGCGGATGACGTCGCGTAAACAGCATTCTGACTTCCTTGATGAAGGAAAAGAACTATGAAATTGTTCGGCACACCGGGCAGTCCTTACGTGCGCAAAGTGCGCATCGCACTGGTCGAGAAACGCATGGCGTACGAGTACATCATCGACCGGCCGTCGAATCCGGATTCGAAAGTGCCTTTGTTCAATCCGCTCGGCAAGATTCCAGTGCTCGTTCGTGACGACGGGCGCGCAATCTACGATTCTTCAGTGATCGTCGAATACCTTGATGGCGTCATCGAGGCGCCGAGATTAATACCGGGCAACTTGGCGGACCGCATTGAAGTCAGGCGCTGGGAAGCGCTCGGCGACGGCATCGCAGATGCAACCGTTGCGATATCGCACAATCTGCGCAAACCCGAAGCGGAGCGCGAGGCGCAAGCCTGGTACGAGCGTCAGCGCGACAAGATCACACGCGGTCTTGCGACCATGGAGCAGGATCTCGGTGACCGCAGCTTCTGCCATGGTGACAGATTTACGCTTGCTGACATCGCAGCCGGATTCGCGCTCGGCTATCTCGACCAGGTCCTATCCGACATCAACTGGCGGAAATCGTCGCCGCGCCTGAGTAATCTCGCAGAACGGCTGGCTAAGCGCGACTCGTTCGCGAGTACACTGCCAGCTTCATAACATCAAGGCAGCCGACGCAATGCCAGCACTCGACGGATTGTTTCATCCGCGCGGCGTTGCGATCGTTGGTGCGAGCGGCGATCTGTCGCGGGGAGGCGGTCAACCGCTGAAAGCCTTGCTCGATCTGGGTTATGCGGGCGCCGTCTATCCGGTCAATCCCAAATATCCTACGCTCGGCGGCGTGCGCTGCTTTCCATCACTCGAAGCGATTGATGGTCTCTGCGACCTTGCTGTGATCGCATTGCCGGCCGCTGCCGCCATCAACGCGGTGCGCGAGTGCGGCGCTAAACACATCGGCTTTGCAGTCATTTACGGCGGCGGCTTTCGCGAAGCAGGTGAAGAAGGCAAAACACGCGAGCGTGCGCTGCTCGATGTCGCCCGTGCCGGCGGTGTAAGACTCATCGGCCCTAATTGTCTCGGGGTGGTCAACATACCGGATCGCGTGTACGCCGCTTTCGGCAGCATGACCCGCACACCTGTGCTGCCCGCAGGCAATGTGTCAATGGTGTACCAGAGCGGCGGCTTCGGACAAAGCCTCGCGCTTCGTTGTGCGGCAGCCGGCGCCGGATTTCGTTACCTGGCTGCGAGCGGGAATGAGGTGGACATCTCTACGCCGGAATTGATCGATCACTACCTCGACGATCCGCAAACGAAGATTGTCGTGTCGTACATCGAAGGCCTGACCGACGGGCGTGCGCTGATGGAAGCGGGACGCAAGGCGGCCACCGTCGGTAAACCGATCTTGCTTTGGAAGGGCGGCCGTCGTCAGCAGGGCCTTCGAGCCGCCGCGTCGCACACGGCGAGCATGACCGGCAGTTACGATATCTATCAAGCGGCGCTGAGACAGTCAGGCATCATCGAGATAAGTGACATCGACGAACTCGCCGACCTTGTGCAGCTATTGAGCACAGGTAAGTTCCCCGCAGGTCGGCGAGTAGCGGTGATGGGTGGCTCTGGCGGATCGGCAATTGTGTTTGCAGATACGTGCGACGAACAAGGTCTAGTGATTCCGGAACTAGGATCTGCAACGCTCGATACGTTGCGCGAATTTGTACCCGGCATAGGCTCAGCTTCGAATCCGATCGACTTCGCCGCCGGTTTTCTCGCGGATAAGGTCGCGCACAACTTCGCGAGCGCTGTCGAAATCATTCTGGCCGATGAGGGAATCGATCAGTTGTGCGTCATGCTCGCGACTGTGCAGGGGGCTCAGGCTGCCAATGGCGCGCGTGTTCTCGCCAGCGCCGCCGGTCGCTCGCCGAAACCGATACTCGTATTCTCGTCTGTGCCGGCGGAGACGATGGACGAAGCATTGCAAATCTTTGCCCGGGCGAAAATTCCGGTGCTGCCGTCGCCGACCCGGGTCGCTCACGCCGCTGCGGTCACCGCGGCCTACGTAGAGACGCGCGCGATGGTTGCGGCGCGCGGTCCAGTCGCGAGTGTCCATCGCAGCAGTAATGCGACGTCCCATGTATTGAATGAAGTTGCGAGTACCGGCTTGCTCGCTGAAAACAGCATCCCGGTATTGCACCAGACGATGATCGATATCAAATCTCTCGACGTTCCATGCGACTTCAAGTTTCCGGTCGTTGCGAAGGTCGTGTCTGGCGACCTGCCGCACAAGTCCGATATCGGCGGTGTGCAACTCAGCATTCGCAATGCGTCCGAGCTGCAGGACGCCGTCCGGACAATTCTAACGAACGTGAAAACCGCCGCGCCCGGCGCGCACATCGAAGGCATTATCGTGTCCGAGATGGTGCGCGACGCACTGGAAATAATCGTCGGCGTTATCAACGATGATGTGTTCGGTCCCACGGTATTGCTTGGCTTCGGCGGCACGCTGGCCGAGGTGCTGCGCGACCGCAGCTACCGCGTAGCGCCATTCGACGATGCAACGGCGCGTTCGATGATTGCGGAGCTGCGCGGCGCCGCTTTGTTCAGCGCAATCCGAGGGCGGGCAGCGCGCGACGTGAATGCGCTAGCTGAGACTGTTACGCGCATTTCCGAGATCGCATGGGAACTGCGCGGCGAGCTGCTCGAGCTCGACATCAATCCCTTGTTCGTCCGCGCCGCCGGTAAAGGTGTTGTCGTCGGAGACGCGCTGGCGGTCATGATTAATTAACGATTGAGCAGCTCGATGAATTCTCGTCCATGGTCAGTGCTTCCAGAGCGTTGCATGTGCGGCGATTAGTAGTTGCGGTAATGGCCTTATCCGCCATGTCACATGTGGCGGCGCAAACCTATCCGTCGCGCGCGGTTCGCATGGTGGTACCCTTTCCAGCCGGCGGCCCCGCCGATGCTGCGGCGCGCCTTGCTGCCTTGCAGTTATCGGATGCATGGCATCAGCAGATCGTCGTCGACAATCGCGCCGGCGCGAGCGGCATCATCGGCACAGAGCTCGTGGCCCGCGCCGCGAGCGACGGCTATACGCTCATTTGCATTTCGAGCTCCTTCACCATCAATGCATCGCTATTCCAGAAGCTGCCCTACGACAGTTTCAAAGATTTCACCGCTATTGCGCCCCTTGCATACGGCCCGGGCATACTGGTCGTGCACCCGTCGCTGCCCGTGCGCACTCTGCAGGAATTTATCGCACTCGCGAAAGCCAAGCCCGCCGCATTGAGTTATGCCTCTTCGGGCGCCGGCTCACCCGGTCATCTCACGTTCGAGCTCATCAAACGCATGACCGGAATTCAGATCGCGCATATTCCATACAAAGGAATGGCGCCCGGACTCGTTGATTTGCTTGCGGGGCAAGTGCAGGCAGCGATTCCGACCATTTCAGCGGCATTGCCCCATGTGAAAAGCAACCGACTACGTGGAATTGCCGTAACCTCGGCTCAACGCTGGCGCACAGTGCCGGAGTTGCCGACGGTAGCAGAAGCCGCATTGCCCGAATTTGAGTCAGTGCTGTGGTACGGAATTCTCGGCCCGGCCGGCATGTCGCCCGCGCTCGTCACAAAAATTAACGCAGACGCTTCAAACGTAATGCAGCGCGTCGATGTACGCGAGCGTCTTGATGCGGCCGGGATGGATGCAATGCAAATGCCGCCGCGCGAGTTTGCGGCACATATCAAATCCGAAATTCATAAGTGGGCGAAGGTCGTTAAAGAATCGGGAGCAAAGCCTGAGTAATGATTTCACGCTTGGATAAACGTAACACGCGTCTATTTCACCCCGCCTCACAACGCGGCTAATGAGCAGCGACGCCAGCCTCCTTGATGACACGTGACCACTTCGCAAGCTCGCTCACGATGAACTCACGATAAGCGTCAGGTGAATTTGCGACGACGTCGGCGCCGATCGCAGCAAACTTTTCGCGCGACTCGCGGGTGGTGATGCCGGCAACCATCGCGGTGTTGAGCCGCTCGACGATCGCGCGCGGTGTTCCGGAGGGTGCGCATATGCCGGACCATGTGAGTACTTCGTAGCCCGGCACGCCCGCTTCGCTGATGGTCGGCATGTCGGGTAACAGTGCCGTACGACGCGCCGAAGAGATACCGAGTGCGCGCAGTCGGCCGCTACGAACGAAGGGTAGCGAAGAGGGCGGCGCATCGAACAGCAGCTGCAGTTGTCCGCCGACGAGATCGGTCGCCGCCAGGGCACTGCCTTTGTACGGCACGTGCGTCACACGGATGTTCGCCATCGAGCGGAACAGCTCCATTGCAAGATGCGATGTGGTGCCAGTGCCGGCAGAGCCGTAGTTCAATTCGCCCGGCTTGGCACGCGCTAGTGCGATGACTTCTCTTACCGACTGCGCACTGAAATTCGGATTGACGAGCAACAGATATGGAATCGTCACGACGAGCGTGATCGGTGTTAAGTCGCGCAGCGGATCATAGGGCATCCTGGCGATAAGGCCCGGATTAATTGCCATGGCGCCTGTGCTGCAAAGGAGCAGCGTATAACCGTCGGCACCACTCTTCGCCGCGAGATCTGCGCCCACTACGCCGCCGGCGCCTGGCCGATTGTCGACGACGACCGGCTGGCCAAACGATTCGCTCAGTTTTTGGCCGACGGTGCGCGCGACGATATCAGTCGGTCCGCCCGGCGCAAACGGGACAATGATGCGCACCGGCCGCGCTGGATAAGACTGCGCTGCTGCACCTGCAATGAGCGCTAACGAAATGCAGCCGGCGCAAAAGGCCGACGATACTTTGCTCACTGGGCCATATGTTACTTGCCTACTCAAGCTCAATTTTCGTTTTCTCGCGCACACGCGTCCATTGCGCTAGATCGGCGCTTAAGCGACGCGAAAATTCTTCCGGCGTGCTTTGGATCACCTCGGCACCGAGTCGCGCGAAGCTGTCGCGGGTGGACGTCAATGCCAGCGTCTTCAACAGCGCGTCGTATACGCGCGCCACAATTTCTTTGGGTACGGCGGCCTGCAGAACAATGCCCGTGTAGGTCGACGCTTCGAGCCCCGCAATGCCGGCCTCCTGCATCGTGGGCACTTGTGGAATGGTTGACGAACGTCGCGACATCGCAATCGCCAACGGACGCAACTTGCCGCCTTTGATCAGTGTGCCGGAACTGCTGAGTTGATCGAATATGAGATCGACCTGGCCGCCGACTACATCGACGAGCGCCTGGCCGCTGCCTTTATACGGGATGTGCGTAAACTTGACGCCGGTCACGAGTTGAAACAGCTCACCTGTTAGATGGGTGGTACTGCTGAGTCCGGCCGACGCCATGGTCAGTTCGCCGCCGCGGGTGCGCGCGAGAGTGATCAGCTCTTTGACGGTCTTCACAGGAAGCGACGGGTGCACGCTCAACACGAGCGGCACAATCGATACCAATGATGTCGGCGCGAAATCTTTGAGCGGGTCATAGCCGACGCGATAGAACGCAGGTGACATCGTCAGCGCGCCGCTCGAGCCTAGCAATAGCGTATAGCCATCGGGCGTCGCCTTCGCAGCCGTTTCGGTGCCGACCTTGCCGCCGGCGCCGCCGCGGTTATCGACTACAACCGGCTGTCCGAGAAATTCGGAAAGTCCCGGCGCGACCGTGCGTGCGGTGATATCGATGTTGCCGCCCGGCGCGAATGGAACAATGATGCGCACGGGCTTATCCGGGTACGCAGCACCAGCATATTCAGCATGGAATGTCACCGCTGACATCGCCGCGCTGAGGGCGATGTAATGCGACGCAATCTGTTGACCGGGCGATGGTGACCGCATGAAATATTCGTCGGGATCAGATACAGTCGCACATTCTACCGAGTTATCCGCGAGCGCCACTCTTCGAGTTGCCGCTGGATGGCGATCACAAGAAAACGGCAATCGAATGGATTTCGCGCTTACTGACGAGCAGTGCATGTTCAGGGATTCGGTCGCCGCGTTCGCGCGCAAGGAATTGTCCGAAGGCGCGCTCGCTCGTGCGCATAGCGCCGAATTTCCACATGAGATCGCGCAAAAAATGGCGCAGGCCGGCCTGCTCGGCATCACGCTGCCCGAAGAAGATGGCGGTGCGGGCGGGACGCTCATGGATGCAGTGCTTGCGATCGAGCAGGTCGCGGTATTCTGCCCGCGTAGCGCCGATGTGATTCAGGAAGGGAACTTCGGCGCGATACGCGTACTGGCGCGGTTTGCGAATGCGGACCAGAAAAAAAGATTTCTCGATCCCTTGCTCAAGGGCGATGAAGTCATCGCGGTCGCAATGACGGAGCCTGATGCAGGGTCGGCGACCACCGATCTCACCACGACCGCAGTGCCTGATGGCCAAGGATTCCGCGTCACGGGCACAAAGGTCTTCCCGAATCCGCACGCTGACCAATATCTCGTTTACGTTCGTTACGGTCCGGGCGTTGGCGGCATCGGCTCTGTGATGATAAGACGCGGAGCTCAGGGGTTTACAGTGGCCAAACCCTCGAAGTTCATGTCGGATAACGAATGGGCGCCGCTTTATTTCGACAATGTGTACGTGCCGCCCGAGGACGTGCTGCTGCCGGCAGGTGGGTTCAAAAAGCAGATCAGCGGATTCAACGCAGAGCGCATCGGCAACGCTACCCGCTCGCTTGCTTACGGACGCTATTGCTACAACTTGGCGCGCGAATATGCGATAACCCGCAAACAGTTTGGACGGCCGCTGTGTGAATTTCAGGGACTGCAATGGAAGTTTGCGGAAATGAAGATCCAGCTCGACGCCGCACAACTGCTGCTCTACCGGGCGGCTGCCAACGGCGACCGCGGCTTCCCTGCGGCGGATGAGACAACGATTGCGAAGCTCTTCTGCAATAAGGCAGGCTTCGATATCTGTAACGAAGCGATGCAATGCATGGGCGGGCTGGGATATACGCGCGACACCTTGGTCGAGTACTGCTTCAGACGCTCGCGCGGCTGGATGATTGCCGGCGGGTCGCTCGAGATGCTGAAAAACCGGCTCGCCGAAATAATTTTCGAGCGGCGCTTTTCCCAGCGTCCGCCGCGAATCCAATCTACGGACAGTGCGACCACCTAGCAGCGAAGTTATGCGATTGAGAAACATGACATCGCATCAGCGAGTGAGTCGACTCGTGCTCCCCGCCATCGCGCTTGTTCTCGCATCACCGGTCAGCGCGCAAAATTATCCCAACCATCCGCTCAAATTGATTCTGCCTTTCCCCGCCGGCGGGCCTACTGATATCGTGGCACGCGCATTAGGCCAGGGACTCGGCGAAGCGATGGGGCAGAACGTAATCATCGATAACCGGCCGGGCGGAGGCGGCGTAATTGGCGCGGTAATGGCATCAAAGGCGCCCGCCGACGGTTACACATTACTGCTTGGTGGCATCACGACCTTTGGTGTAGCGCCGTCGTTGCGCAAGGATCCTCCGTACGATGCGCTGCGCGATTTTGCGCCCGTTACCCAGGCGACGCGTCAGCCTATCATGCTGATGACGCATCCTTCGCTGCCGACGAAGACGTTAAAGGATTTCATCGCATTGGCGCTTGCGAAGCCGGGGCAGATCAACTATGCATCGTCGGGTCCTGGCGGCTCCGGTCACATGGCAGGCGAGCTGTTCAGAATGCTAACGAGCACTCAACTCGTGCACGTCCCGTACAAGGGCGCGCCGCCGGCGCTCAATGATTTGATAGCGGGACAAGTGCAGGTGATGTTCGGAACGATTCTCGCATCGGCGCCGCATATTCGATCGGGCCGCGTGCGCGCCCTGGCGATCACCGGACCGCAGCGCACGAACGCTTTGCCGGAAGTGGTTACGTTCGCAGAGGCCGGGCTGCCTGCGTACGATGCGAGTTCATGGAATGGAGTACTCGTTCCTGCAGCGACGCCGCGCACGATCGTCGACCGTTTAAACATGGAGCTCGTGCGCATCCTCAAATCGCCGTCGGTGCAGGAGCGATTCACCCAGGATGGCGCAGTGGCGGTACCAACGACGCCCGACGAGTTCGGCGCGTTCATACGGGCCGAGATCGCCAAGTGGGCGAAGGTCGTCAAGGCGGCAAACATCCACATTGACTGACGTGCGAACCAAAGAGGCTGCACTATTCCAGGCCGTGTTCTCCCCGCGCTCTATCGCGCTGGTAGGTGCATCTGCCGATATGGCCAAGAACAACGCGCGCCCGCAGCGCTTTCTCCGCGCGCATGGCTACACCGGTCGTGTTCTGCCGATTAATCCGGGTCGCGCCGATGTGCTTGGCGAGCGTGCGTATCCGGACCTGCGCTCTGCACCAGGACCCATCGATCACGCGTTCATCATGGTGCCTGCGCCGGCCGTTGCATCGATCATCGATCAGTGCTGTGAACGCAAGGTGCCGGTCGCGACCATATTCAGCGCAGGTTTCGCGGAGATAGGGCCAGCGGGACAGGAGATGCAGCGCTCGATAGTTGCGAATGCGCGGGCAGCGGGCCTGCGGCTCATCGGACCTAATTGCATGGGCCTCATTAATGTGCCCGGTAAAACCCCGCTCACTGTGAATGCGGTGCTCAATAACGAGCAATTGCAGGCCGGTCCGATCAGTGTCATTTCGCAAAGCGGCAGCATGCTGGGCACTTTGATCACGCGCGGCCAGGCGCGCGGGTTGGGTTTTTCTAAACTCGTCTCTGTTGGCAACGAGTGTGATCTCGGCGTCGGCGAGATCGCTGACTTGCTCGTCGATGATCCGGAGACGGGCGTTATTTTGCTGTTCCTCGAAACGTTTCGCGACGCTACAGTCCTCGCGCGCGCCGCGCGCCGCGCTTATGCCGCCGGCAAACCGGTGATTGCGTACAAGCTGGGTCGTTCCGAGACCGGGCGACGGGCCGCCGCGTCGCATACGGGGGCGATGGTCGGCACGGACGATACGGCGAAAGCGTTTTTCCGGGCGCATGGCATCATGCGCGTCGATATGCTCGAAACGCTTTTCGAGTTGCCCGAGCTGGTGCGCGGTCATTGTCCGCCCGCTGGGCGACGCGTAGCGGTCGTAACCGGTACTGGCGGCGCCGCGGCAATGGTTGCCGATAGACTCGGCGTGCTGGGGGCGGACGTCGTGCCGCCGTCTACAACGGTCATCGACAATTTGCGCAAGCAGTCGATCACCGTTACCGATGCGGTGATTACCGACATTCCGATGGGCGGCAGCGACCGTGGCGCTTATACGTCTATCCTTTCTGCGCTACTCGCATCGGATCACTGCGATGCCGTCGTTTCGGTGATCGGGTCAAGCTCGATGACGAATCCGAACGTAATTGCGGATCGTGTGCTCAAAGCCGAGCCGAAGTCGAAGCCGCTCGCGGTCTATCTTGCGCCGCGCGCTGATCATGGCCTGCTGCTGCTTCAGCAGCATGGAGTGGCTGGTTTCCGTACGCCGGAATCGTGTGCCGACGCCGTTAATACGTATCTGAACTGGCGCCCGCCATTGCCGCTGGACAGCGCCGGCGTGGATGAGATAGCCGCTGCCAATGCACTTCTTTCTGCCACGACTGAACGCAGCCTCAACGAGCAGCAGTCACTCACACTGTTCACGACACTCGGCATCGAGTGCGCGAAGAGCATGGTCGTTACAGATTCGAGCGGACCTATCGATATCGAGTGTCCGGCCGCCGTGAAGCTGCTGGCAGCGGATCTGCAGCATAAAACCGATGCCGGCATGGTCCGCCTAAACGTTAAGAAGGAAGAGCTGGCGTCGACAATTAACGAATTGCGCAGTGATGCTAAGCGCCGGTTTGCGACTGCGAAAATTGATGGCGTGCTCGTACAGCGGATGGAACGCGGGCTGGCTGAAGTCATTGTGGGCTATCGCGACGATCCCGAAGTAGGACCAACGGTGTTGCTGGGTATCGGCGGCATCATGGCTGAGCTCAAAAAAAGCTTCAGCGTTCGGCTCGCACCGGTAAGCGTGGAAACGGCGCTGGAGATGATTGAAGAAGTCGCGGAGCTTGCTATCCTCCGCGGCTATCGCAATTTGCCGCGCGGTGACTGTGCTGCGCTCGCTCGTGCGGTGCGTGCAGTTTCGTTGCTGGCTGGCGTAAGCGCCCGCCCGGTGATAGAAGCTGAGATCAATCCATTGCTGGTGCGCGGAGAGGGCAGGGGCGTTGTCGCTGTTGACGGCCTTGTAGTGCTCGATCCGATTGAAAAACGGTGAGGCCCTTCTAACCAGGAACATTGCGCATGGATACTGCTGTAGAGGATTTAAGCGTCGGTGTCAGCCGCACGTTGGCCGGACACGTCGCAGCTTTGAAGTATGAAGCGTTGCCGCCTGAGACTATCCATGCGTTTAGGCGAACATTTCTCGACTTCCTCACGTGCGCCATTGCCGGTGCGGCCATGCCGGTATCAAAAGCGCTGCTCTCTTATTTTCAGGATAACGATGCGACGCGCGCCGCAACGGTCATCGGAAATGGCGCCATGTTGTCCGTACCGAACGCAGCGCTCGTGACCGGCGCGAATGTGCATGGCCTCGACTTCGACGACGGCCATACGAATGGTTCGGCGCATCCGGCCGGCGTTATCTTCCCCGCCGTATTAGCGGCCGCACAACAGCGCGGCAGCAGTGCGCACGAGATCATCTGCGCAGTGGTTGCCGGGTACGATGTGATGTGCCGGATCGCCGCGGCGATGCATCCCGAGTCAGCGCGGCGCGGTTATCACAACACGGCGCTGGCCGGTGTATTCGGCGCCGCAGCGGGTGTATCGAATTTGCTGCGACTGGATGCCACGCAGACATTGAATGCATTGGGCCTGGCGGGCAGTTTTTCGGCAGGCATCCGCGAGTACCTCGATGAAGGCGCGGAAATCAAGCGTATACATCCTGGAAAAGCGGCGCGCGATGGCGTGATCTGCGCCGAGTTTGCCAAGCGCGGAATCACCGGGCCAAGCAAAGTGCTCGAGGGGCGCTACGGATTTTTCGCTACACATGCGTCGCCGCACGTGAAATGGAAGCGGCTGATGCAGGACCTCGGTGAGCGTTTCGAGATCGAGAGCATCTATCACAAGCCCTATCCGTGCTGCCGGCACTACCACGCGGTAATTGACGCTCTCAAAGAGCTGCAGCGCGAGCGCAAGTTTGGCGCAGCCGGCGTCGCCTCAATGCAAATAGGCATGTACGCAGTCGGCGTGAATGGCCATGACTATAAGCATTGCGACACGCTGCTGGATGCACAGATGAGCGCGCCGGTCGCCGCGGCGCTCGCTGTCGTACTCGGGGATGTGACTGCACCCATGTTTGTGCCCGACGTGCTGGACAGACACGATGTGCGCGCGCTGATCGAGCGCATTGACACCCGCATCGATGAGGAATGCGAGCGCATTTATCCTGGGATTCGATCGGGTGTCGCCGAAATCAAATTGCGCGATGGCACGACGCTCGCAAAGCGCGTCGTCGAACCGAAGGGAGAGATCAAGAATCCGATGACCGACAGCGACCTCGAAGAAAAATTCACCGCGAACTGTGAGCCGATCATCGGACGTGCGCGCTGCGATCAGATGATTTCAGCTGTCTGGAGCTTCGACAAGCTGGCCGACATCGGAGAGTTTTATCGGTGGGGTTAGCCGGCCGCTGCATCACGCAATTCATCTGCGCCGGGCTGGGCGTATCAAGCGTTCAATCGTATGCGCAAACGTATCCCGTGCGTCCAGTCCGGCTCGTGGTTCCGCTGGCGCCCGCTGGGGCAGGCGACATCGTCGCTCGCACAGTTGCGGCGAAGCTGAGCGAACTGTGGGGCCAGCAGATCGTCATCGACAACCGGCCGGGCGCCAACACGATAATTGGAACCGATCTCGTCGCTAAGGCGAGACCCGACGGCTACACGTGGCTGCTTGGCGTGCAGGGTAGTCTGGCGATCAATCCGGCTTCGTATGCGAAGTTGCCGTACGACGCCGTGAAAGATTTCGATCCGGTCACCCAGTTGACGACTTACGGCTATGTGCTCGTCGTCCATCCGGCGCTGCCGGTCAAGACTGTCGCCGATTTCATTGCACTTGCGCGCGAGAAGCCCGGGCAGCTTGCTTACGGCACGTCAGGCAACGGCGGCTCCAATCATCTTGCCGGCGAATCGTTTCGTCTCGCCACGCGGATCAAGCTCACCGCAATTCCTTACAAGGGCAGCGCGCCGGCGTTAACCGCGCTCTTATCCGGCGATGTGCCGGTTATGTTCGATACGCTGATCACATCCATCCCGTTATTGAAAGCGGGGCGCCTGCGCGCGCTCGGCGTCACGCTGCCGCGTCGCTCGCAATCATTGCCGGACGTGCCCACCATCGCTGAGGCCGGCGTGCCTGGCTATGAATTCACCGCATGGCAGTCCATCGTCGTGCCGGCGGGGACCGATAGGAGCGTGATCGCAAGGGTGCACGCGGACGTGGTGAAGGTTCTAGCCTTGCCTGACGTGCGTCACAAGCTCGTCGACGAAGGCGCAAATGAGCTCGTAGGTTCCACGTCCGAAGCGCTTGGACGCCTCATCCGCAACGACATTTCCAGATACCGCAAACTGATAGCGGATGCCGGAATCAGGATGGAATAAAGCTACGGAATCTCGATATCCATCAGCGGTGCGTATTGCTGGCCGCCATGACCGTCACTGTCGAGCAGATCGCCCTGCACGGAAGGCCGGGGTATCGAGGCCTTGATTGCGCACGCGTTGTCGCAATAAAAAAACTTGACGTCCTCGGCAGGCAGACCATAGCGCGAGGCCACCGCTTCGCGACTCACCGCGCCTGATCGTTTCACGCGTTCGTAGGTAGCGGCGTCCTCAAACATGATGTCGAACGTCAATTCGAACGGTCCCGCGTTTTTACTGCGGATAAGTCGCGCGAGTTCAGCAAGCGCAGTCATGCTGCCGCACGGGCGAACTGCGAGCCGTTTACTTCGAGGAATTCCATCCGAAACATCTCATAGGGATCGTCAGGTTCCACGACGTGATTCACGTTGAAGCGGTATACCGGCCCGCGATCGAGGTGCGCGGGATTGTACGGACATGCGAGTGCTGTGATGAGGCCGCTCCATTCGGGAATCGGCAGATGGAGTCCCTGATGGCGAATGATGCCGGCAATCGAGCTGGCGATGTCCTGGCTCGGCGCAGTGACTTCGATCAGCAGGCACAACTCATGCGAGCGGATTTCCTTGACCGGCTCGAGCGGCCCCATAGTGCCGTTTTTGCCGTAGATGCGAATGTTGAGCAAGTACTGATCTGATGGCAGGCGCTCGCCATAGACCTGCTTGACGCGCGCGTGAATGCGCGCGGTCAGGCGCTCAGTCCAGTCGTCGATCTGGCGAATGATGAATGGATCGCGCACCGAACCGATGACGATGCTCTGATACCCGGCTTTTTCGGCGCCTTCGAGTTTAACGGTGTAACGCTCGGCCGGAATGAAGGTGCTGCCCGAAACCTTGACCGATCGTTCGTCCAGCGCTTCATAGCGGCTGTTGGTGAGATCCAGTGTGCCGGAACATTCGATGAGTTTGAATGGATCGGCATTCTCGTACAGGCTATGTGAAGCGATGCTTTGGGGTGTGCAGCGCAGCGCAGGATCGGGCGCCTGTATCACGAAGTGGTCTTTACGTATCCAGGCGAACATGCAGTCGGGCGTTTTGCGATTGACGACCGCAGCAGCGCCGCATTCCAGAATCTTTGCCGCGTGCCACGCCATCCCCGACGGAAAGCCGCGCATTTCCGGCATCGCGGCAAAAATCGCGGTGTCGCTCGAGCGGCCCGCGAGAATCACGTCCGCATTCGCTTCGAGAGCGCGCTTCCATGGCTCCGCGCCCATCATGCCGACGATGCACTCACTGCGATCGATGACTGCCGCATTGAATTCAGGCGCCGGATGCAACGGCTTGATGCGTCCTTCGCCGAAACGCTTCTTGAGGTAAGCCTTGTCCTGCTCCGCGTGGATAAGGGCGAGCTTGAATCGTAGATTCTCCGTGACGGCGATTTCCTTGAGGATGTCGTAACACCATGCAAGATGCACATCACCGCCTGCAGTCCCGCACGAGCCGACGAGCAGCGGCACGCCGACACGCCGTGCGCCGATGAGCATCAGACGCAGGTCGCGTTTGACCGCGTCGCGGGGAAAAGCAGCGTGTCCCGTTCCCAGATGACTTGGTCCCGGATCCGTCGATCCGGAATCACAACCAATGAAATGCGGCTTCTGCGCGAGTCCGCGCTCAAACGATTCTTCCAGAAAACCGGATCCACACACGCCTGTCGGGGCGAGGATGCGGATTTCGTCAATTGCTTCGGTCATGAGTTTCAGTGTGCACCAGAGACAGGACCCTGCAGTCTACGAGATCAATGCCTCACTCGGCAAATCGGCTGCATTTACTCATGCCGTCTTGACATATCGATGTGTGATCGATACGTTCGCAAGCTTCGAGTAAGAGGCATTCATGCATTCGATAAAGGCGTGTAGCGCACGGCGTCAACTGCGGATCGCCCGCAAGGCGTTGCTGCTGGCGCTCACCGTGACCAACAGTGCGTGGTGCGCCGATCTCTATCCGCAACGTGCGATACGCATGATCATCCCTTATCCGCCGGGCGGTGCGGGCGATATCGTCGGCCGGCTCGTGAGTGCGCCGCTCGGGCAAAATCTCAGCCAGCAGATCGTCATCGACAATCGCGGCGGCGGCGCGCAGCTAATCGCGACCGAACTCGCGGCGAAAGCGCCGGCTGACGGCTACACCGTTTTTCTTGCGAGCGCCACGCACGGCATCAATCCCGGTCTGCAGAAAAAACTGCCTTACGACACGATTAAAGATTTTGCATCCATTACGATGGTTGCGAATTCGCCGCTCGTGTTCGTCGCCAATCCGTCGCTCGGCGCCTCCAGCATCAAAGAACTCGTGGCGGCGGCGAAAGCTCAGCCCGGCCGCATTGCTTATGCGTCATCCGGTCCGGGGACAGGTGGTCATCTTGCGGTAGAGCTTTTGAGTTGGATGGCGGGCATCAAATTCACGCATGTGCCTTACAAAGGCGCCGCGCCCGCGCTGATCGACGTGATCGGCGGACAGGTTCAGTTCATGTGCACGAGCCCGCTGCCTGCCATGCCGCATGTGAAGTCGGGCAAGCTGCGCGCGCTCGCGATGACAAGCGCCGAACGGTCGCCGTCGGCACCTGATATTCCGACGGTTGCCGAGGCGGGCTTCAAGGGTTACGAGACCGGCCTCTGGTACGCGCTGCTCGCGCCGGCCGGCACGCCGCGTCCGATCATTTCGAAATTGCACGACGAGATGGTGAAAGTCGTCAAATCGCCGAACGTGACCGAGCAACTGCTCGCGCAGGGCGCGGAACCCGTCGGCAACAGTCCGCAGGAACTCGATGCGTATATCAAAACGGAGATCGAGCGCTGGACGAAGGTCATTGCGCAGGCGAACATCCGACCGGATTGAGATCGTGGAGGCAAAAATGGCTGGAACCGTATTACTGTACGACCCGAGCGCGCCGAGATCGGAGCGGCCGCAGCAGAGCGATCGAATACTCACCGCGCTGGCCGGCAAAGTGGTCGGCTTCATTGACAACGCCAAGCCTAATTTCAACTACCTTGTCGACGATCTCGGCGACCTGCTGATGAAAAAACACGGCGTCAAGCAGGTGCTCAAGCGGCAGAAGCGCTCCGCGTCGGTGCCGGCGCCGGATGAGGTGATCAAGGAGTTTGCGGAGCAGTGCGATCTCGTCATCACCGGATCGGGTGATTGAGGGTCCTGCACGTCGTGGAGTATCCACGACAGTGTAGAAATCGCGAAACGCGGCCGCGCCGCACTGACGGTTTGTTCGACCGCGTTCATCACGCTTGGCCGCGCGCAGGCCACGGCGCTCGGATACTCGAAATTGCCGATCGCAGTCATTCAACATCCATTCGGCATTCGCACGCGCGATGAAGTGCGCGCGATGGCCGAGCAATGCGTGTCCGAAGTCGCCAGGCTAATGCAGGAAGATCAAGCCAAATGATCGGCGACACTCAACGTGCGGCGGTAATCGAGTGTGTCGACGATCTGGATGCGATCAACAAGCTTTATCGCGAGAGGCGATGGAGCGATGGACTACCGATTGTGCCGCCGACGGCGCAGCGCGTCGAGCGTATGCTGCGCCACGCGCGGCGGCCGGCAGAGGACGTCGTTGCACACGTGGCACCGGGTTTCGGCGCAGCAACGGTAGAGCGGATTGCAATCAATGCGGTGATGGCAGGCTGCGATCCTGAATACATGCCGGCACTTATCGCGGCGGTCGAAGCGGTTGCTGACCGCGAGTTCAATCTGCAGGGGATACAGGCGACGACGAATCCCGTCGCGATCTGGGTAATCGTCAATGGGCCGCTTGCGACCGAACTTGGCGTCAATGCGACGTTCAATTGCCTGGGTGAGGGGACATGGGCGAACGCAACGCTCGGGCGCGCGCTTCGGCTCGTGTTAAGAAACATCGGCGGCGCGCTGCCGGGCGAAATGGATCGGGCGACGCAAGGGCAGCCGGGTAAGTACACGTTTTGCTGCGCGGAGAACGAAGCGGAGAGCCCGTGGGAGCCTCTGCATGTCGAGCGCGGATTCAAGCCCCATCAAAGCACTGTAACGGTCGTCGGGGCAGAAGGCACACTGAACCTGAATACTCACGCCAAGGACCACGTCGATCTCATGCGGGTTATTGCTGAGAGCATGGTTCACCCTGCCAGCAACGAGTACTGTCATGGCGGCGAGCCGTGGGTGATGATAGCGCCCGAGCACGCGGAGATATTCAAACGGGGGGGCTTGAGCAAGGCGGACGTCAAGGCGCGTCTCTGGGAACTGACGAAGATGCCCGCGCGGCACATGGCCGCCAAGGACTTGTTGCGGGTCAAAAGCTCTCGCACGGAAGAATTGGGTGAGATCGGGCCCGATACGATACTTACGATCGCCCACAAGGCGGAAGACATCTGTTTGATGGTCGCCGGAGGTCCGGGCACGCATTCGGTTTACGTGCCGTGTTTCGGGAATTCGCGGGCAATCACCCGCGCCGTAAACACCGCCGGCTAGGCCTGCCGGCGGCGCAGGGCCAGCGTCGCGACGAATCCAGCGCCGACATTCACATTGTGCAGCGTCCAGTCTTTCACGCTTGATGTGGGAACGCTCAATAGTTGAGCCTGCGCGCTCGAACCGATCGTGACTTCGATTGTCTCGAGCGGCATTCGCAGCCCTTGTCCCAGTGCTTTCGCGACAGCCTCTTTGCGCGTCCAGCAAGTCACAAACGCCCTGCGGCGTTCGGCTTGCGGGATACGCTGCAATTCCGCCTGTTCGCGCGCGGAGAAGAATCGTAGTGCGAGGGCGTCGTAGTCCACGTCGCGCGCCGGGTTTTCCAGGTCCACGCCAACTTCATATGTGCTCGAAATGGCGATGAGCGCGCAGTCATCGGCATGCGAGAGATTGAAGTCAACTGGTCGTGGTTGGTCGGGCAGTATCGGCTTTGCTAGCAGATCGGCCGTTATGTTCAATGCTCGCGGTGATACACCGACATACTTTCCGAGCAGTACGCGCAACATTCCACGACCGGCGGTGTAGCGGTTTTTGTCCCGCTCGAGTTTGAAATGCACAGCGCGACTGATTTCTTCAGCCGACAGCAGGAGCGCGCAGCGATTCAGATCACTCGCATTAAGGTTGAGCGGAAAACACCACAGTTGCGTATCTGCAAACGGCAGCGGAATACGCCTGGCAATCGATTCCAGCGCACCGATCTGCAGGTCATCGCACTTGCCGGATGCCGGTTGCTCACGTACGCTTGCGCACATTGCGAAGTTTCCAACACAAAGCGTTGCTGCGCTTTTTGAAGAATAAGAACCTGCCGGCATGTTTTTTCTGAAGCTCCTGTCGCATTTGCCGCTCGCTGTATTGTACGGCGTGACCGACGTGCTGTATTTTCTGATCTACCGGCTTGGAAGATTTCGCCAGGCGCTGTCGCTCGATAATCTGCGCCGTTCGTTTCCCGACAAGCCGGACGCGGAAATTGTGCGTATCGCGCGGCAGTCGTACCACAATGCGTTCGACATGATTGCGGAAGTTGTGAAGGGTGCGGACATGCCGCCCGCGGCGATCCGCGAACGGATGCACATTCGCAATCTCGAACTGCTCGCACCTTATTTGTCCGCTGATAAGCCCGTCGTTCTGCTCGCCTCGCATCACTGCAATTGGGAATGGCTTCTGCTCGTCGCATGTCTCGAACTCAAGGCGAGCGTTGACGCTGTGTACAAGCCGCTGCGCGTCGCTGCGATCGACCGGTTCATGCTCGAGACCCGGTCGCGGTTCGGCGGCAATCCGATTGCAGTCAAGGATTTCCTCGTCGAAGTGATGAAACGGCGGGCGAGCGGAAGAATTTTTGCGCTCGTCGCCGATCAGACGCCACCGCGCGAGGAGGAGAAGCACTGGACGCGGTTCATGAATCAGGACACCCCGTTCTTTGTCGGCGCCGATAAAATTGCGCGAATACTGCACGCGCCGGTTTTCTTCGTTGGCATCGCGCGGACGCGGCGCGGCTATTACGAGGCTACGCTGCAGCTGCTGGCTCAGCCGCCATACGGCGGTGAAGGAACCGACATCATTGAGCGCTATGCGCGCGCGGCGGAGGCACACATCACCCAGCATCCGGCCGACTGGCTCTGGATGTACCGCAAGTGGAAATACAAAAAACCGCTTTACGCTTGAGCGGTCAGGAGTGCCTAACACCATAAAACGCGTGATGCGCTGTCACGATCTTGGCTTAGAACGCGAAGCAAGACACGCAACTTAGTCATTCTAAGTAAGTGGCTTGCGACAAAGTTATGAGCCAAAACTCGTGCCAGCCCGAAGGGTTGGGGCCAGAATCGGCGATGGCTGCGTTGCTCGTCTTGGCAATAGAACGACTATTGCCTTCACCGGGCGCCTTGCCCTCACCAATTCTGGCTGCAACGCACAC
>Ga0207691_10002161_pt1 | contig 19232 bp, 15 predicted proteins | sample KBSM13metaG_FD_184327 | JGI IMG/M metagenome (GOLD analysis project Ga0207691, IMG submission 184327) | Miscanthus rhizosphere microbial communities from Kellogg Biological Station, Michigan, USA - KBS M1-3 metaG (SPAdes) (version 2) | ecosystem: Host-associated > Plants > Roots > Rhizosphere >... | reverse complement strand
GCTATTGGATCTTTTCAGGCTTGGTTAGGCGTGCGGCCGTATCCTATGAAGCAACAAGTGGAGTGTCAACAGCGATCACAGGAAAGTTTTGAGTCTACAATTTCTCGTATCGTTCTCCAGTTTTCCCCCGGGGAATCTGTCATCGGCACCCTTTAGTGACGCCGTCCGATCTTCAGGGCGCGCTCTTCTGGGACCGCAGGCCTCGCCTGCCCACGTTTGGAATTCGGGTTACTTAGTGCGACGTCGGCAGGCGAGGACGCCTGCGGTCCCAGAAGAGCGCGCCCGTTAGTTCAGTGTTACTACTAAAGGGCCACGTCAAGACTGGAGAATCTGAGATCTGAAATCTGAGTTTTGAGATAGTATTTGCTCATGAAAGCAATTCAAGTCAGCCACACCGGTGGGCCAGAGGTGCTCACCTTAGTCGACGTTCCCGTTCCAACTCCAAAACCTAACGAGGCGCTGGTTGAGATCAAAGCTTCGGGCGTCAACTTCATTGACGTCTACTTTCGTGAGGGCAGATATCCGGCGCCGCTACCATTTATTAATGGACAGGAAGCGGCTGGCATTGTCAAAGAAGTTGGTTCAGAAGTTTCTGATCTCAAACCTGGAGACCGGGTCGCTTACACGAGTTCCCTTGGTAGCTACGCCGAGTTTGCGGCAGTGCCCGCGGCGCGTCTGGTAAAGATCCCTGCTGAATTGAGTTTTGAACAAGCCGCAGCTGCGATGTTGCAGGGAATGACGGCGCACTATCTGTTGAATGGCAGTTATAAACTTGCCTCCGGTGAAACAGCGTTGATTCATGCGGCAGCTGGTGGCGTCGGATTACTTCTTGTACAGATGGCCAAGAGGATCGGCGCCCGCGTGATTGCCACGGCCGGGACTGAAGAGAAAGCGCAACTCGCACGCGAAGCTGGCGCCGACGAATGCATCGTCTATACGCAGGCAGATTTTGAAGCAGAAACAAAACGATTAACGGACGGCAAGGGCGTGCACGTTGTTTACGATGGTGTTGGCAAAGCAACGTTTGATAAAGATCTCGAAGTACTTCGACCACGTGGATACCTGGTGTTGTTTGGCGGCTCGAGTGGCGCAGTTCCGCCGTTTGATTTGATCAAGCTTTCCCAGAAGGGATCACTCTTCATCACGCGCCCAACACTTGCTCACTACACGGCTACTCGTGAAGAACTCGAATTGCGCGCTGGAGAAGTTCTCGGTGCTATCGCTAAAGGTGAGCTGAAACTGCGTATTCACAAATCCTATGCGCTCGCTGAAGCGGCACAAGCCCATCGCGATCTCGAAGGCAGAAAAACGACCGGAAAGTTACTGCTGATTCCGTAGTGGGCCTACCAATCAGAACAAGTGCGGCAAGACACCTTCCCCACTTGTTCTTTTCTAAAGGCTCGCAAACACGACTTGAAAATTGTTGCTGGTTGGATGAATTAATCAGTGTAATCTGTCGCCCATGCCCTGGTCTCAAGTCTACGATCCCCTGGGCCACCCGTGGCTCTCCACATTGTTTGCAGCGTTGCCGGTCGTAGTCCTTCTCGGCGCGCTCGCTGTCTTCAAAATCAAAGCCCACACTGCGGCCCTACTTGGTTTGGCGACATCGATCCTGATTGCAATTCTGATCTTTGGGATGCCGACTAAGATGGCGCTTGGCAGTCTGTTCTTTGGCGCCGCGTATGGTTTGTTTCCAATTGGCTGGATCATCCTCAATGTGATCTTCCTCTACCAGCTCACAAAAGAACGAGGTCTGTTCGACACTTTGCGGCACAGCATCACCGGCCTGACGCAGGACTCGCGTCTTCAACTTTTACTCGTTGCGTTTTGCTTCGGTGCATTCTTCGAAGGGGCTTCAGGTTTCGGTACTCCGGTAGCTGTCACGGGTGCGCTGCTAATAGGACTGGGCTTTTCACCGCTCTCCGCATCCGGTCTCTCGTTAATCGCCAACACAGCGCCAGTAGCCTTCGGAGCACTGGGCACCCCACTCATCGGACTACAAAGTGTTACGGGCCTCGAGTTGAAAGATCTCAGCGCCATGGTCGGCCGACAACTGCCGTTCTTTTCATTGCTGGTTCCCTTCTGGTTGATCTGGGCGTTTGCCGGCTTCCGTGGAATGATCGAGATCTGGCCGGCGATTCTTGTTGCTGGAGTGTGTTTCGCGATTCCACAGTTTCTCGTTTCAAACTTTCATGGACCGTGGTTGGTAGATGTGATCGCTGCCGTTACTTCAATGGGTGCGTTGGCAGTCTTCCTGAAATTCTGGACGCCTAAGAAGATTTGGAGAATGTCTGAAGACGAGGGACAAAGCTCAAAGCACCAAGTCCAAAGTACCAAAGCCGTCCTCCAAGCCTGGCTACCCTGGATCATCCTCAGCGTCGTTGTCTTTCTTTGGGGCCTGCCACAAATCAAAGCACTGCTCGACGGATTCTCTGCTCCAAAGATTCCGGTTCCGTGGTTAGACAAGATGGTGGTTCGCGTACCGCCTGTTGTCGCGAAGAACTCTGCCGAGGCCGCCGTGTTCAACTTCAACTGGTTATCAGCAACGGGGTCCGGGATCTTCATTGCTTCACTCATTGCCGGATTAGGAATGGGTTATTCGTTCACCGGCCTCGCACGTATCTACTGGCAGACTCTGAAACTCGTCCGCTTCTCACTGCTTACCATTTCCGCAATGCTCGCGATTGGTTTCACGACTCGTTATTCCGGTTTGGACGCGACACTTGGTCTCGCCTTCGCGAAAACGGGTTTCTTCTATCCGTTCTTTGGCGCGATGCTAGGGTGGCTGGGAGTCGCTCTCACCGGATCCGATACGTCTTCGAATGTCTTGTTCGGAAGCCTGCAAAAGATCACGGCAACGCAACTCGGTCTCAGTCCGATACTGATGGCAGCGGCGAACAGTTCCGGTGGCGTCATGGGCAAGATGATTGACGCGCAGTCAATCGTTGTAGCGAGTACGGCGACGCGCTGGTACGGACATGAAGGCGAAATCCTCCGATTTGTATTCTTCCACAGTCTCGCGCTGGCTTCGTTGGTTGGGTTACTTGTGCTGCTGCAAGCCTACGTATTTCAGTGGATGGTAGTCAGATAAAAATTATTGAAAGCATCATTTATCGGTCTTTGGACTTCGGTCTTAGGTCTTTGATTCGGGTGAAATCAGGCGGTTATTGTAGTCAAAGACCCAAGACCAAAGACCCAAGACCTAAACTTATTCTTGACACAATTTTTCCCGACCCCCTATATTAACCCTGGTCATGATTAGCACTCGCCAATTTTTCTACTTCGCTTTTACGTACCGCTACTTCTTTATTAAGGAGAGCGGACGGCGATGTTGGAAACCGATGTGCTGAAGACCTAAAGCGAAAGCACAAACTTTCAAACGAGCCAGCCGCGATCAAACAAATCGCGGCTGGTTTTCTTTTGCTTGAGCCGAGGAGAGTCAGTACCACAGCGCGGTAGCGCGTGGCTCTGATTGTTATCTAAGAAGTTAAGCCAAGCCACACGCTACCGCGTTGTGGTACTGACTTGATCGCCGGCGATCAAAGGTTGAGTTCGTTTGTCAGACATCAACAACGAGGTAACTCATGGATATCGAACATTGGCGCAGAGAGATCGACGAAATCGACAAGGAAATACTGCGACTCCTCAATCTCCGAGCGCGCCTGGCAATCAAAGTCGGCACATTGAAGAAAGCCGCCGACTTGCCTTTTTGCGATCCGGAGCGTGAACGCTATGTGCTCGGACGCTTGCAGGAGCTCAACGACGGGCCCCTCGACCACGATGCGGTTGGAAAACTCTTCCGACGCATCATCCGCGAATCTCGACGTGTGGAATCAACAACCGTCTCCAATCAAGCCTGAGTAACCGAATGAGCACGAACCACAGACCTCGAGTAGCTTTTCAAGGTGAGCGCGGAGCGTTCAGCGAGGACGCCGCGGTAAAACTACTCGGCGAAGAGATTGAGCTGGTCCCACGTGTGACCTTCCTCGATCTCTACGGAAGTCTGGACGACGGCATAGCTGATCGCATCCTCGCACCTATTGAAAACAGCATTGCCGGGCCGGTCAAAGCATCGGTCGACTTGCTGCAAGCGAGTGATCTCAAAATCGTCGACGAGATCACTATCCCGGTCGCTCAACAACTCATCGCGTGCCCGGGTGTTAGTTTTAATGACATCGATGAGGTGCAATCTCATCAGATGGCCCTGGCCCAGTGCACTCGTTTCCTCTCAGAGCATCCGCAAATGAAACAGATTGTTGGCGACGACACCGCCGGAAGCGTAGCGGAAGTGTTGAGACACGGCTGGCGTCGTCGCGCAGCCATTGCCGGTAAGCGCGCTGCTGAAATTTACGGCGGCGTAATAGTTCGGGAAAACATCCAGGACGACAGCGATAACTTCACGCGCTTTGTCCTGCTTTCAAAGTCAAACTAAGAAGGAATCAAACAAATGATCGTCAACATGAAAAGATCCGCCAGTGCTGAAGAGATCGAACACGTGATCGACCGAATCAAGGAGTGCGGATTTCAAGCACACGTAGTTCGAGGAGAAGAGCGGACGATTATCGGCGCCGTCGGCAGCAGTGGTCGTCGTTCCGAGATCGAGGCCTTACGCGCGGCACCCGGCGTTGCCGAAGTCATCCAGATTTCACAGCCGTTCAAACTAGTCAGCCGCCAACTTCGCGAGGCCTACACTGTCGTCGATGTTGGTGGCGTAAAGATTGGCGGCGGCGACCTGGTGATTATCGCCGGGCCATGCTCCGTCGAGTCGCGTGACCAACTTCTGGAAACTGCACGTGGAGTAAAGGCCTCGGGCGCGAACATGTTGCGTGGTGGCGCGTACAAACCACGCACTTCGCCGTATGACTTTCAGGGCCTTGGCGTTGAAGCGTTGCGATTTCTAAAAGAAGCGAGCAATGAAACTGGATTGCCAATCGTTACTGAAGTGATGAGTGAGAGTGACGTGGAAGACGTTGCTGAATACGCGGATATGATGCAAGTCGGCGCACGCAACATGCAAAACTTTTCGTTGTTAAGAAAATTGGCCACTGTTCCCAAACCGATTCTTTTGAAGCGCGGTCCCTCGGCGACTGTAAAGGAATGGTTACTGGCGGCCGAGTACTTGTTGGCTGGCGGGAACAACGATGTCGTCTTGTGCGAACGCGGAATAAAGACCTTTGAAACAGCTACGCGGAACACGCTCGACCTTGCGGCAGTCGCCCTCGTGAAAGAGCTGTCGCATCTGCCGGTGCTCGCCGATCCGTCACACGGAACGGGTTTACGCAGCTTGATCACTCCGCTTTCGAAAGCGGCCGCGGCGGTCGGCGCAGACGGATTGATAATTGAAGTTCACCCGTGTCCGGAACGTGCCCTGTCTGATGGGCCACAGTCGCTGGATCTCCCAGGGTTTGACACGTTGATGAAGGAATTGGGACGCCAGCCAGTCAAAGATGTGAAAGCAGCGTAGTAAGCAGTATGGGTGTTGGGTCTTGGGTGTTGGACCCTTCGGATCTAGAACGACGTTCCAAATGAACAAGTCAGGAAGGAGCTTGCCCCCGCTCCAGCGCAGCGCAATTACCTTGAGGATAGTATTCCTGCTGGCACAATTGCGCTGCGCTGGAGCGGGGGCGAGCCACCCTTCCTGACTTGTTCTTGATTATTCCGGACGTGGTTTCCGAGGTAATTCTTTTTCGGTGCGAATGATTGTTCCATCGACAGCGTTTACCCAAACGTGCGTCGAGGCACCGGTCTCAATGTCTTCAGTCGAGACCAACACTACTCGATAGAAAACGAATCCATCCTTTGCGAGCTTGCCCGGTTCTTCCCAGTGCTCAGCGTCAAGACTGCACTGCAAAACGTTGCCGGGTTTTTGACTGGTCGCGATCTGAATCGCCTGATCCATGGTGATACGGGCCATCTTCACGAGTGCTGACTGTTTGATCGCTAGCATTTTCATTTCGAGTTCCTGTCTGGCGATCATTTTTTCGCGAAACGCCTGATCCGTTTCCATTCGCTCTTTCATTGCGCGTTCGTCGCCGAAATCGACGGTAGTGGCGCGAGCTCGCTTGACCGTCTCCTCCTCACGGCGTTGCTTTTCCTGTTGCGATGGCTCTTGATTAACAGCTTCCGACCTTTTGAGATCAAACTTCATCGCAAACGAACCGGCAGCAAGACACGGCACGAGGAGCAACAACGAAACCGCAATCAGCAGCATTCTCTTTCGAGGTGTGTCAACCTTTGTTTTGTTTAATAGTGACATGATACGAGCCTCCAGTATGTCGGCATCAGCGATGCCTACGGTTGTTGTAATGGAGAGACGACGCAGTGTTGGGGTTCCGCTAGCCAGTTGCACGAGAGAGCGGGCATAGACTTCCGCATTTAGGATTCGCTCCGCCACCAATTCATCGCATGAGAGTTCACGAGTCTGACGAATTCGACGTCGGATTAATGCCGCGGCCGGATGAAACGAAAGCGGCAGGAACAAAAGCTCGTAAGCGAGGTTGAAGGCATAGTCGCGACGCTGAATGTGAATCAGTTCATGGCCAATCGCCGAGGTAAGGACTTCCTCATTGCCCTCGTTGAGTAACAGGCGAGGAAGAATGATTACCGGATTGAACATACCAATGGTGATGGGAACCGATACGGACTCTGTCGAGCAAAGACGAACGTTAACTGCGTTCGTCTTAATGGCAGTCGCACATCTCTCGACGATCTGGGTGAGACGTTGATCTTCTAAATGAACTGCATTCAGCTTCATCCGCCTCGTGGCATACCAGGCAGCCCCCAAACGCAATCCACTGTAGAAAAGAAAGGCGAAATAAACCCCGATCAAAGAAAGCGCGAGCGGTCGACTCAGTAGAAAAGGCTCACTGTCCAATGTCGACCCGGTTAGCTGCGCCGGTTGCGAGTTTCGAGCAAACGTTTGAACCAGCGGGTCGATAGCCACTCCCTCGGTGATTGGCGCGTTTGAGCTTAGTCCCTGTCGAAGAACTCGCGTTGACGTCGTCAAAGGGATACCGACGGAAAGCAACAGCGCAGCAACCCAAATCCAGTGGCGATAGCGAGCAGCGGAGTTTCGGAATAACCAGGATGAAACACTTGCGAGGGCCGCTACAAATGCGACTTGCCAGCAAGCGTTGAGGAGAAAGGTGAGCAGGATTTGGCTACTTATCTTCATCGAGTTTTTCCTCCACTTCCGCAACAATCTTCTGCAAGCGAGCGAGTTTGGCCGGAGTCAAATGTTTGGTTTCCAACAAACTCATCACGAGACTTTCAGCAGAACCGCCAAACAAGCGGTCAATGACATCGATCACATGTTTACTCACGACCTGCTTTCGACTCACGGCCGGCTTGTAGAAATACGCGCGGTCTTTCAGAGTTCGTTTAGCTTTGCCTTTTTTATGAAGGATATTGAGCATCGTCTGCACCGTGGTGTAGGCGAGCTCGCGTTTGAGTTTTTGCTGAACCGTTTGGACGTTCGCGGGTCCCGTCTCCCACAACACGTGCATGATTTCCAACTCAAGCGGGGTCAGATGTTCAGTCTTGCTGCGCGCCATAATGGTCTTGGTCTCCTAAGTTTTTAGGAGTATAGAGACGAGACGGGCGGAGTGTCAACTAATTTCTTAGGAGTAGTGTCCGATACGCTTCAGCTGAAAACTCTGAGAGGCAACATGGTTTTCGTTGTAGAATCTTGACCCGCTGAAATCCAAGTGAAAAAACAGGTCATCATTTACGGACTCATCTACGGACTCTGCGGCGGCGTGCTGATTCTGGCGCTCAAGTTAATCGAATACCGTTTTCTAGTCGTCGAGCATTCTATCGAAATCTACGGGGGGCTGATTGCGCTCCTTTTTGCGAGTGTCGGCATCTGGCTGGGGCTGAAGCTAACTCGCAAGCAGGAGGTTGTGGTGTTGAAGGAGGTCACGGTCCCAAGCGTCGAGCCATTTGTCGTCAATGAGGCAAAACTTCGCGACCTTGGGATTACCAAGCGAGAACTTGAGATTCTCGAACTCATCGCAACGGGGATGAGCAATCGCGAGATCGCTGCCAAGTTGTTCGTTAGTGAAAACACGGTCAAGACTCACTCAAGCCGGTTGTTCGACAAGCTGAGTGCAAAGCGACGAACTCAGGCAGTGCAGATTGGGAAGGAGATGGGGCTGATCGAGTGATGTCCGATATTCGTTACAGGCTCTTGCAAAAATACTCCAAACGGCAGTTTGGAGTTTGTTCAAGTCCAACCTATTCATTCGTCGCTCGAAAAGGAATTGAATCCGACAAACGGCAGTTTGTGGATTGTTCAAATCCAAGCTTCTGCAGAACAGGGTGCGCTCAGGGACCGCGCTTTCCATCAGGTTTGCTTGCCCTCATAGGATGGACTTGAAGTATCCACAAACTGCCGTTTGTGGAAGAGTGCTGAGTCCCGAATGTGTAGGCTGGAATTGAAGTACCACAAACTGCCGTTTGCGGAATTTTGCAAGAGCCTCTAAAGCATATCGGACATGCAACTAAAGTATGATTCTCTTCTGAAACAGCCAAAATCACCCAAAAGTATGACGACAGAAGCGCGCTGCAACGACTAATTTCCCGGTGCGTTAGCAGAAACTTTGTCAGTCAGGAGGACCCACTCAAATGAAAAAGATTGTTTTGACCTTCGGCTTGATCTCAGGCGCCATCTCGGCGACGTTGATGTTGGCGACGGTTCCCTTCCACGACCAGATTGGCTTCGACAGAGGCATGTTTGTTGGTTACACGTCGATGGTACTGTCGTTTCTTCTTGTCTTCTTCGGAATTCGGTCTTATCGCGAGACCGTCGGTAACGGTGAGATTAGTTTTCTGCGGGCGTTCAGCGTTGGCATCCTGATCACGATGATCACGTGTGTCTGCTACGTCGCAACATGGGAAATCGTGGCCTCCCGACTCATGCCAGACTTCATTGATAAATACTCCAACTACGCAGTCGCGAAAATGCAAGCTTCAGGCGCGTCAGTCGCGCAGGTCGAAGCGAAACGTCAGGAGATGGCCCATTTCGCGCAACTCTACGCAAACCCTTTCTTCAGAATTGCAATGACATTCCTGGAACCGTTCCCAGTCGGCTTGCTCATTACACTTGTCTCGGCGCTAATCCTCAGAAGAAAACCGAAGGCGTTCGAAAGCAAACAGCAGTTGGCAAGTAGTTAGGATGTGGTTTGAGGTCAGTTCAGCTTTGTCGCCGAGGCAGGAGTGTTTTTGGTTCGTGTTGTTTAGTGTGATGCACGTGGATCGTCCTTAGTGTTCCTGGAAAAAAGCAACGATCCACAAAGTCACACGAACTAAACACGAAACTGTTTACCACCGAAATCGACTTTTGAGACAAAGCTGGTCAGTTCCTCGACGAGTCTGGATACTGACCTCATTCTTCAGAACTCAATCACTACGCCGGCTGACGGCAATATCGGCAACATTCGATCGAGATGACCAAAGACTTGTCCGTTCGAACCAAAGCCATCGAACCCTGAGTAACGAACGTTCTCGCGATTGAGCAGGTTGATTACTTCGCCGGTAACCGTCAGCTTCCAACGCTTGAAGAGGAATGCCTTGCTGAGTCGCACGTCCACTCGATTGTAGTCTGGCACTCGCACCCGATTCCTCTGGTCAGTTAAGAAGTATTCGGATCCAACCTGACGATAAAAGCCCGGTATCGGCATGCCGCTCCCGTAACGCCACTCGCCGCTCGTGCTCCACGTATTAGTGAAGCGATAACTTCCGTAAACGTTCAGCGTGTGACGTTGGTCTGAATCACTTACAAAACTCCATCCAGTCTGCGAATCACGAAGCTCCGTCCGGGAGTAGGAGTACGACACCCAGCCCGCCAACTTGTTCGCGCTCCTTCGCTGAAGAGTCAGCTCGACTCCGCGAGCGTGACCGTTCAGTCCGTTGCGAAAAGGAAACTGAATAAAGAAGTTGATATTGTTTTCACGATCTAGTTCCGATAGACCAAAGAACAGATCGCGATCTTCACGATCATAGACTTCGGCCAAAACTCTCATGCGATCACCAAAGCGTCGCTCAACACTGGCGTTGTAATGAGTAGCCCTTTCGGCGCGGAGATTTTGATTACCAAGTCGCCCAAACATCTGCTCTAAGTCTGGAAACTGGTAGTAACGACCTGTTCCGAACCGCACGAACCAATCCTTTGCTGGAGACCAGCTGATGGTGGCGCGTGGAGAAAAGAGTGTTTGATTAGTTAAGCCGCTGTGCTCGATTCGTGCCCCACCAGTGAGCGATAACCCGGTGCCTTCTTTGCTCCACGTGTCCTGAACGAAGTAGCTCGACTCGATACCACCGTTTTGAAACTTCAACGAGTCGAAGATGTTGCCATTCGAAAAGAACGATTGATTCAGGCTGTCGATACTGATGTGGCGGACGTAGACACCAGTTTCAATTTGGTGTTCAGAGTGCGGCTGAAACGTCAGGTCACTACGAAAACCAAACTGCGTGCGATCGCCCTGGTCAATGATGTTCTCGTCCCGATTGATGTTCTTGAAATGGGTTCGTGTTCCGAAACCGCGAGTCTGCCAGAGCGTCTTCGAGTCAGGCGCGTAACTCCACATTCCGGTCGCAAGAAGATTCTTCGTGTTTCCGCGAAACACCGTGTTCACAAACAACAGGTTTTGGTCGCGATTCCGATCGTAATCCAGCGCGCCATAAATAAATGAGAAGCCGATCTGGTTTCTCTTCGTAACGTTGTAAACGGCCTTACCCTGGAAGTCACCGAGGTTGAGAATTGGCGGATTGTTTGTGAACTGGTTTCTGTCGTTGATTTTTCTAATGAAGTAGCCAACGTAACTCTTTCGACCAGCGATTAGATACGAGCCTTTTTCTCCGTCGAGTGGGCCGTCAACCACTCCGGCAATACCACTCAGTGCTGCGGTAATCCTGGCCGTGGGTTTGATGCGGTTGCCTTCTCGCGTACTGATGTCGAGTACTGATCCTGTTCGATCTCCGAATTTCGATGGGAAGGCACCGCTAAACAGGGAAACGTTGCCGACGGTGTCGGCGTTGATTACCGACACTGAACCAGTATCCGGATAACCTCCCTGGATCGTGTGTACAAAGTTATCCGTCAACACTCCGTCCAGATAAAGCCCGACGCGATCGAAGCCGGCGCCGCGAACAGAAAACTCGCTGCGGAAATCGTCGCCCGTCGCCACACCGGGAAGTGACTGAGCAGCGCGGACGGGATCATTGATCAAGATGCTCGACAACGACTGAAGCTCACGCTTGTTGAGCATCTGTTCTGAAGCAGCATTCGTTTCGGTGGTTTCGTATGGACTGATGTTAACCGAAACAGTCTCAGTCAAAGTCGCCGCGTCTTCATTCAAAACAATCCGCGCTTCGTTGACCCCTTCTTTAATCGCTACGACCTTCTTTACCAGACCGTAGTTCACGGTTGTGATGTAGAGATCAATTTGGCCAGTGGGCACGTTGTCGATCATGAACTCGCCGTTTTCGTCTGTCGTGGTACTTAGTTCGGTTCCGCTGACCACCACTTTTACTTTTGCGAGACGTTCACCCGAGCGTGCATCAACGACGCTACCGTGGAGCTTGGCCTGATGCGACTGATTTTGTGCGAGCGCACCAGAGGCAGTGAACAGAAGGAGCAGAAGGCAGAGTGAAAGAATTGAGTGACGCAAGACACCTCCGTTGGTTGAGACCTGGCCCGTGGTGTTGAAGAAAGGGAGAGGAAAACAAGAATGCGACGGCAGGGTATCAAAATATGTCTGCTGCTTACTAGCTGATTTGGTTGTGCTTTGGTGTGGATAGCGTGAACTTAACCTCCTAACCAGTTAGAATGTCTTCGCTTTTCACATCAAGACAGACCACGAACATTTAATCTCGAAGGATGACTGCCAATGAACACGCGTTCGATTAGTGCGCTCGTTTGTCTTCTGTTCTGCTTCTCGCTGAACATTTGTGCTCAACAAATCACCACTGATCAAATCGTCGGAATGAAGTGGCGAATGATCGGACCGTTCCGCGGTGGACGAACAGTCGGCGCCACAGGTGTACCCGGCCAACCGAACGTCTTCTATATAGGCGTAAACAACGGCGGTGTCTGGAAAACAAATGACTACGGTCACACATGGAAACCGATCTTTGATGATCAACCCACGGGCTCAATCGGCGCTTTGGCTGTCGCTCCTTCCAATCCAGAAATCATTTACGTCGGCAGTGGTGAAGGACTTCAGCGTCCAGATCTTTCAACCGGCGACGGTATGTACAAGTCGACTGACGGTGGAAAAACCTGGCGACATCTCGGTCTCCGTGACGCCCAACAAATCGGCGCGATTCTCGTCGATCCAACAGATCCAAATCTCGTCTATGTCGCTGCGCTCGGTCATCCATACGGCGCCAATGAAGAGCGGGGTGTATTCAGATCAAAGGACGGCGGTCAAAACTGGGAGAAGGTCTTATATAAGGACATCGACACCGGCGCCATCGCACTGGTCTTTGATCCTTCTAATTCGAAAGTGATCTATGCCGACCTCTGGTCTGCTCGTCAGGGCCCATGGGAGAACGGCGCATTCCAGGGACCCGGCAGTGGTTTGTATAAAACTACGGACGGCGGTAATACCTGGCACCAACTGACAAAAGGTCTGCCCACTTTCGAACAGGGACTTGGTCGAATAGGAATTGCCGTCGCGCCTAGCGATCCTAAACGAGTTTACGTAACCGTCGATTCCACTCGCGGAGGCGGCATCTATCGTTCCGATGACGCCGGTGAAACTTTTGAACTGGCAACTGGCGAACGACGCGTTTGGTCGCGTGGCAGCGACTTCGCAGAGATCGATGTCGATCCTACTAATAAAGACATCGTCTACTGCTCAGCGATCGAGATCTATAAGTCGACCGATGGCGCGAAGACTTTTGTTGGCTTCAAAGGAGCGCCCGGCGGGGATGATTACCACACGATGTGGATCAATCCCGACAATCCGAAGATCATCCTGATTGCCGTGGATCAGGGCGCCGTTGTCACAGTGAACGGTGGCGAGACGTGGAGTTCCTGGTACAACCAACCGACGGCGCAGTTCTATCATGTCATTACTGACAACCAGTTTCCGTATTGGGTCTATGGTGCACAACAGGAAAGTGGATCGGCCGGTGTAAAGAGTCGCGGCGACAATGGCGCGATCTCATTTCGAGATTGGCGAACTGTCGGCGTTGAAGAGTATGGCTATGTCGCTCCTGATCCCCTGAATCCAAATTTGATCTACGGCGGCAAAGCGACACGCTTCGATACAACAACAGGCCAGGTCCAAAACGTCGCACCGGAACTTCTGCGCAGCGGCAAGTATAGATTTCTACGCACGGCGCCAATTATTTTTTCACCAGTCGATCCTCATGTGCTTTATCTCGCGGGCAATGTTCTCTTCAAAACAATCAATGGCGGAATGAGTTGGGACGTTATCAGTCCTGACCTTTCGCGAGAGAAGCCGGAGGTTCCCGAGAGCATCGGCGTCTTCAAGCGACCAGAGATGGCAACTCAACCTCGTCGCGGAGTTATCTACGCAATCAGCCCTTCACCAAAAGACATCAACACGATCTGGGCCGGTACCGACGATGGGTTGGTTCACGTCACTAAAGACGGTGGAAAGACCTGGCGCGACGTGACTCCGCCGGGGCTGACTTCATGGAGCAAGATCTCGCAAATCGACGCTGGACACTCAGACGCGTTGACCGCTTATATCGCTGTCAACCGGATCAGGCTTGACGATCAAAAGCCCCACGTCTATCGAACGATGGATGGAGGTGCAACATGGAAAGAGATTGTGAATGGGTTGCCGGAAGGACCGGTCAATACGGTTCGAGAAGATCCACAGCGTCGAGGACTGTTGTTCGCAGGAACTGAGGTCGCCGTGTTTGCGTCACTCGACAACGGTGATCACTGGCAGCCGCTGCGTCTGAATATGCCGGCGACTTCAATTCGCGATCTCGTCGTCCACAACGACGATATCGTTGTCGGAACTCACGGTAGATCGTTTTGGATACTCGACGACATCACACCTTTGCGTCAGTTAACAAACCAAATCGTGAATGCACCCTCACATTTATTTGCGCCTCAAGTTGCTTATCGAGTGAAACGGAATGTGAATAGCGACACGCCACTTCCTCCCGAGGAGCCGGTCGGTCAAAATCCACCCGATGGCGCAATCATTAATTACTACCTGAAAGAGAATGCAACGCGGTCTATTGTTCTCGAAATCTTTGACGCAAAGAACCAACTCGTTCGTCGTTACTCAAGCGACGACAAACCTGAACCAATCAACGAGAAAGACTACGCTGTGCCTGCGTATTGGTATCGTCCCCCGCAAGTCCTGCAAACGAAAGCAGGGCTTCAGCGTTTTATCTGGGATCTGAAATACGCTCCGCCACCTGCTTTTAGTCACGGGTTTCCGATTTCGGCAATCTACAAGGACACGCCACTGTATCCGCTTGGGCCGGCAGTGTTGCCAGGCACCTACACAGTGAAGCTAACGGTCAACGACAAGGTGTCGACGCAAACAATGACTGTGAAGATGGACCCGCGTGTTAATAGCGGTGCGACTGCGTTGGGTCAACAGTTTAGTCTTTCTCTCGAGGCGAACGAGGGGATGGAGCAGAGTTATAAAACAGTCGAAGCGATCAGAAGACTTCGCACACAGATCAAGTCTGCCATTGATCGAGTTGGTCGTGGCCCCCTTGCGGAAGCGCTTGCAGCTCTCGACAAGAAAGCGACTGCGATTGGTGGACCGGGTAGTGCTGAGGCTGGCTCGCCCGGAACGCCAGGGGGAACCATCGATTTGAGAAATCCAAATCTAACCACTCTGAACGGAAGTCAGGCATCGCTACTTGAGAATCTCCAGAGTGCTGACTTAGCGCCCACAGTGCCAACGGTGTCGGCCGCAGCAGAGTTGCAACGAACGCTTACGAAACTACTCGCCGATTGGAATGATTTACGGACAAAGGATCTGGAAGCTGTTAATGCGCAACTAAAAGCTGCGAATCAACAGTTGTTGGTGCCTTGAGCGGTTCTCCCTGGAGTGCGGTGGCCTGGCACCGCTTTGGTAAATCGTTAGTTTCAATTAGACGAGCAATGTACCAAAGCGGTGCCGGGCCACCGCACTCCAAAAACGAAGTGCTATCCTGAACTCATTGTGACCAACCCCATTGTTCTTTACGACGGAGTGTGCGGACTGTGTAATCGGCTCGTGCAGTTTCTACTCAAAAGGGACAAGCACGATCGACTGCGCTACGCCGCTTTGCAGAGCGACTTCGCCGTCAAGGTTCTAAATCGTCATGGACTCGATCCAGAAGATCTCGACACCGTTCATGTAATTCTGAATTACGAGGAAGCAGACGAACGAGTGCTCGCGAGGTCGGATGCAATTCTGCATGTGGTGAGTGATCTTGGAGGCGTTTGGAGAATCGCTGGCGCTGGCAAGATTGTACCTCGACCTATTCGCGACTTCGCTTACAAGTTGGTAGCTGAGAATCGGTATCGAATGTTCGGCAAGTTTGAGACTTGCATGCTTCCCGAGCCCAGACACCGCGCAAAATTCTTGGATACCTTGAAACAAGAATAAGTAGGGTCCTCAAAACCAATTAGTTGCTTTTCATTTTCTAGTCGGAGTGATCAGATGCTTGCTCGGCTCTCGTTGGTCTTCGCAATTCTTGGCTGTGTCTCCTTTCTAATGGCAACCGGTTCAGCTCAAACAACGCAATACGACGTCCTCATCAAAAACGGTCGCATCGTCGATGGCTCCGGTCGGCCTGGCTACAACGCCGATATCGCAATCAAAGACCAACGCATCGCCCGCATCGGTAATCTTGCAAACGCCACTGCAGCGAAAACAATAGACGCTCGCGGAATGGTGGTCGCCCCAGGATTCATCGACATGCTTGGCCAATCAGAAACCTATTTGCTGATCGATCCGCGTGGCATGAGCAAGGTGATGATGGGGGTCACAACAGAGATCACCGGTGAAGGTGAGTCCATTGCTCCAATTAACGAACGACAGATTAAGGAACAGGAAGATTTTCTGAAGCGCTTCAACCTGACGATCGATTGGCGAACGCTCGACGAATATTTTCGACGCTTGGAGAAACAAGGCACCGGGCTAAATCTCGGAACATTTGTCGGCGCAACGCAAATTCGCGAGTACGTGGTTGGTTTCGACAATCGACCACCCACACCGGCTGAACTCGAAAGCATGAAGAAGCTGGTTGCAGATGCGATGCGCGACGGCGCGCTCGGTCTATCAACATCACTTCAATACATCCCAGCGCGTTTCGCGACAACCGACGAACTCGTCGAACTCGCAAAAGTCGCGCGGCAGTATGGTGGCATTTACGCCACGCACCAACGAAGTGAAGCAAATGCACTCGACGAGTCACTTCACGAAGTCTTCGAAATCGCACGACGCGCAAAAATCCCGGTCGAGATCTGGCACCTCAAAACGGCATACAAGAAGAACTGGGGTCGGATGCCGGAGATCCTCAATAAAATCAAACAAGCTCGCGCCAGCGGACTCGACGTCTCGGCAGATATCTATCCATACATTGCAGGTAGTACTTCGCTCAGCGCCTGTCTGCCACCGTGGGCCCAGGAAGGTGGCGTTGAGAAGATGCTCGCGCGCCTGCGTGATTCGGCAACGCGTGAACGTATCAAGAAAGAGATCTCCGAAGATCACAAAGACTGGGAAAACATTTACCTCGGCAGCGGTGGTGCAGGTGGCGTGCTGATTGGCTCGGTAGTTAATCGCGATCTCGAATCAAGCCAGGGTAAACGAATGTCGGAGATCGCTGAAGAACAGAAGAAGGATCCGCTCGACGCGCTCCTGGATTTCATCCTGGCCGACCACGGGCAAACCGGAGCCATCTACTTCATGATGAGTGAAGAGGATATGCGTGCGGCAATGCGCTCGCCGTTTGTCAGTTTCTGCACTGACAGTGGTTCTCGTGCTACCGATGGCCCGCTCGCCGGATCGAAGAGTCATCCACGTGGGTGGGGCAGTTATCCACGAATACTTGGTCGCTACGTGCGGGACGAAAAACTGCTCACACTTGAAACTGCAATTCACAAAATGACCGGTGGGCCGGCAACGCGAGTTGGTCTCAAGGATCGAGGACTACTACGGGTCGGGATGTTTGCTGATATTACTGTGTTTGATCCGAAGACCGTGATTGATCGAGCAACGTTTGAATCACCGAATCAATTTCCTGTTGGGATCGAATATGTCCTTGTTAATGGACAAGTCAGCGTCGACAAAGGCGAGCGCACATCCGCACTGGCAGGCCAAGTTATACGCGGCCCCGGCTACAAGAAATAGTCGCTGCCCTTTAGTGACGTTGTTGAACTAACGGGCGCGCTCTTCTGGGACCGCAGGCGTCCCCGCCTGCCCGCCTTGCAGCTAAGACGTCTTTAAATGCAACAGGAGCAGGCGAGGACGCCTGCGGTCCCAGAAGAGCGCGCCCTGGAATTTTAAGGGCGTCACTAAAGGGTTAGATGGAGCCCACGATCTTTCGGAAGTCAGCTTCGTTGAAAGCCTTGAGGGTTTCCGTCTGCACGTTTCCTTGTGAGCCAAGGGTCAGCATCACCTTGGCATACGTTTCGTCGTCAGGTGCTTCAACGATACAAACGAGATCGTAGCTGCCCATCGTCAAGTAAGTGTCTTTGATCTTTACACCCAGTTTCTTAAAGTTCTTGCGACCAGAATCTAGTCGACCAGGACTGTCCTTGACGTTTGCAATTCCTTGTTGCGTGTATTTGAGAAGCGCGATGTAGGTTGGCATTTTGGTGATCCTTTCGATTTTGAATGTCCGATATGCGTCTGTCTTGTCGCGATGAAGCATTACAAGGCTCAAAAGTCGATTTCAGTGGTAACGAGTTTCGTGTTCAGTTCGTGTGACTTCGTGGATCGTCCTTAGTTTTCTGGACAAAAGGAACGATCCACGAAGTCACACGAACCAACACTAACCAAAACACTCCAGCCTCGGGGTAGGTCCGATTTTGAGGCAAAGCCATTACAAGCTTCTTCGGGACACTACGACAAGACAGACGCATATCGGAGATTAGACCTTAATAAATATCCTCTTCCGATACAGCAGCCACATTAGAAACAGCCACACCAGTATGAACGCGATCGCATAACCCAACGACGCATTAATCGGCGCCAGCCACGACAAGAACAAGTTTCGGAAGATCCAGCCTTGTGAAGAAATCGAAGCCCCATCAGCAGCCGGCACTTTGATGAGCGCCATTATCTTCACCATCAATCCACTACCAACGAACAACGCAATCGCGTTCACTCCAAAAACTACGAAGGGCCAGGCCCAACGCTTGTAACCTTTGATATCGATCAACCAGTAGCAAAGCGCCAACAACTGCAAAGCTAGACCCGCCGTGAACACCACGTAAGAACTTGTCCACAGAGCTTTGTTGATCGGAAAGAACGGGTTCCAGGCCCAGCCAATCATTACGCATCCGGCGCCCGCCACAAACAATCCGGCGGCTTTCTCAAATTGCGAACGCTCACTTCGTAACCAATGGCCACTCAGAACACCAAACAGCGTCGTTGAGATCGCCGGAATCGTGCTCAGCAATCCTTCCGGATCGTAAACCTTTCCCGCTTTCCAAATGTGTGGGCCAAACACAAGGCGATCGACATACGACGCCAGGCTGCCTTCCTTTGTGAGGTCGCCACCTGCGAAACCAGGCGCGGCGATGTAAGTCATCACGAACCAATAGATGAACAAAAGTGAAATTGCGATGATGGCCTGAGTTCTAGCTCGAGTCTTGAGAAAGATCAGTCCCGTGATGAGATAACAAACTGCAATCCGTTGCAGTACGCCGGGGATTCGAATCTCCGAGAGATGAAATAAAGGAAAGCCGTTGAGAAAGAGGCCGAGACCGAAAATGATGAGTGCCCGTTTTAGAACTTTAAGATACGTGCTTCGAGTGACTCCGCCTTCTTCAATTCGTCTTCCGTAGGCGAGAGTAATCGAAACGCCAACGATGAAAAGGAAGAAGGGGAAAATAAGATCAGTAGGTGTCCACCCATTCCAAGCGGCGTGTTCGAGCGGCCAATAGATACTGCTCCACGTGCCGGGATTGTTTACGAGCACCATGCCCGCGATCGTTAGACCACGGAAAACATCAAGCGATAAGAGTCGATTGGAGGAATTTGTCAAAGTGTTACTCGATTAAACGTGTCTCC
>Ga0207691_10002159_pt1 | contig 19244 bp, 11 predicted proteins | sample KBSM13metaG_FD_184327 | JGI IMG/M metagenome (GOLD analysis project Ga0207691, IMG submission 184327) | Miscanthus rhizosphere microbial communities from Kellogg Biological Station, Michigan, USA - KBS M1-3 metaG (SPAdes) (version 2) | ecosystem: Host-associated > Plants > Roots > Rhizosphere >... | reverse complement strand
AACTGCAACTGCGATCACCGCGGGGACGCAGAGGACGGGGAGCACTGCTTCGCCATGCATCCAGAACCGAGGGTGTGAACGGAAACGGCCGGAAACATCGGATCGGGCGGATCGGCCCAATGACGGGACAGTTGGCCGCGCAACGAGCCGTGATTTGAAGGGGAACGGCCTCCGGGACGCAGTGGTCTCGCGAGGCCGTTCCCCTTTTTCAACAGGCCCCGGCTCCAGATCCATCCGGGTCGAGATGGGATCAGGCCCTGTCAGTCGTTTCCGTCCGATCAGTTCACACTCCGGGTTCTGGATGCCGTGTCGAAGCGGTTCGTGTGGATGGTCGCCGAAGCAGCCCTCCACGCTGAATAGCAGGTGCCGTGGCCGTTGCCGTTTCTGCGTCCCTCTGCGTTGCGGACGCGAAGCGCCCGCCTGCGAATTCTGCGTCGCTGTTGGACCTCGAGACTCTACTAGGGGCCACGGCGGCAACCGGGCGGCACCGTCATCGGTGCCGCCTTTTGTCATGTGGCTCGGACGGGCGACGCATCGCGCCTAACCAGATGCCGTCCCATCAACCAACCGAGGATACTTCCGTGATTCGATATCGTTCGCGCGCCGTCCGCTGGACGCTCGCGCTCATGCTCCCCGCGCTGGCCGCCTGTGCCGACGAGCCGTCATCCCCGACCGCGGTCCGGCTCCGGCCCGCGATGACCGTCGTCCCGCAGGACACGTTCGTCGTCACCAGCAAGGCGGGCGACAAGTCGACCGGCACGCTGCGGTGGGCCGTCAGTCAGGCCCACATGGGCGACATCATCCGCTTCGCGCCGGTGCTCGCTGGTGACACCATCGTCATCGACACGACGGTCACGCTCCCCTCGTTCATGACGATCGAAGGACCGCGAGACAGAGGCATCACCATTAGTGGTGGCCGTCGCGTGCTCGTCATGCGCGTTCTCTACGGCGCGAACCTGAGGAATCTGGCCATCAAGGACGGTAACGGCTTCTCAGCTGGCGGCATCCTGTCCAACGGCCCGCTCACGCTCGAGAGCGTGACGGTGTGGAAGAACCAGTCGCCGGCGACGTCCGGAATTTTTGCCGACACGCTGACGCTCATCAACAGCACGGTGACGCTCAACGACGCGCAGGCCGGCGGCGCCGGCGGAATTTCCTACGCGCGGCGCGGCATGCTCACGCTCATCAACAGCACCATCGCCTACAACGCGCCGGCGCGCGGGCTGGCGCCGTACGGCGACGCCACCGACACGCCGAAGGTCACCCTCGTGAACTCGATCATCGCGCGCAACGGGAACGGCATGAGTCACTTCGATTGCTACGACACGGCCGGCTTCACGTACGTGGGCGTGAACATCGCGGACGACCCGTCCTGCGGACAGAACGCCGGCATGGTCGTGCTCGACCCGCGACTCGAGCTGCCGGCGAACAACGGTGGGCCCACGCTCACGGTCGGTCTATCGCCACAGAGCGGCGCGATCAACGCGGGATCGAGCTGCAGTGTGGCGACCGATCAGCGCTTCCTGCCTCGCGACGGCCAATGCGACATTGGCGCGTTCGAGTTCACCGACTTCACCGCGGTGACGATCACCATCGACCCGACCGCCACGGTCGGTACGACGGGATCGGCGATTGTCACCGGCACCATCAGGTGTTCCCGCGGCGGCGACCAGTTCGGCCTCCGAGTCGCTCTCCAGCAGCAGAAGGGCGGCAAGACCCCGACCACCGTCCAGGGCGTAGGCGGAGCAGCCGTCACGTGCTCCGTGTCCGCACAACCCTGGCGCGCCACGCTCACCGCGTCATCAGGCGCGTTCGACACCGGCACAGGCACGGCGTCGGCGGCCACCAATGACGTACCCATCTGGATCACACCCACCGCGGTCTCGGCGTCCGTCAAACTCGCTCGGCCTCGGAAGTAGGCCGCGAGATGCCGGTCCCGTCAGTGAGAGGAAATTCAGGTGACTTCAGACGGGTTGTTGCTGCCGACCACCCAGGACGGCATCTTGGGGCTGTCCCCCGACCAGCCAGGTCGCGGGACAGTCTCTTCGGGCGTACCGGTTCCGCTCAGCGAATGTCGTCACCGCAGCCGACCGCTGTCACCCAACTGCTCGCGAAGGCTCGCGCGGGGGACTCCGCCGCGCTCGCGGACGTGTTCCCGTTGATCTACGAGGAGCTGCATCGCCTCGCCCAGCAACAGCTCCGGCGGGAACCTGACGGTCACACGCTGAGCCCCACTGCGCTCGTTCATGAGGCGTACATGCGCCTCATCGACTACTCGCGCATGGAGTGGAACGGGCGGGCGCACTTCCTCGCCGTCGCCGCCACGGCGATGCGGCGGATTCTCGTCGATCACGCGCGCGGCCATCGGAGCCAGAAACGCGGCGGCGACGCGATCAAGCACGTGCCGATCGAATCCGTCGAGCTGGGCACCGAGGACCGCGCCGACCTGCTGCTGGCCGTCGACGAGGCACTCGTTAGGCTGAAGGAGATCGACGCCCGCCAGGCGCAGGTCGTCGAATGTCGCTTCTTCGGCGGGATGACCGAGGAAGAAACGGCCGAGGCGCTCGGGATCGGCTTGCGGACCGCGAAGCGAGACTGGGCGCGCGCAAAGGTCTGGCTGCACAGGGAGATCGCTGGCGAGTCCGCCTGATTCGGCGCCGCCCGCTGCACGTCGTCCGGGAGCACGAATGAACCCTTCCGCCACCGATCGGTTTCGCCGGGTCGATGACATCTTCGACGCGGTCGTCGATCTTCCCGCCGACGAGCAGACGGCGTCCGTCGATCGGGCGTGTGGCGACGACGCGGGGATGCGCGCGGAAGTGCTCGAGCTCCTGCGCGCCTACCGTCAGGCGGACAGCTTCCTCGAGTCGCCCGCCGCTCAACTCGCGGCGCCGCTCCTCGAGTCGGCCGCGGCGCTCTCCGGCGCCGTACCGGACCGCATCGGTGCGTTCCGCGTCGTCCGCGAGATCGGCCGCGGCGGCATGGGACGCGTATTCCTCGGCGAGCGTGCCGACGGGCAGTTCGAGCAGCGTGTCGCGATCAAGCTCATTCAACACGGGACGCCCGGGATCATCCGTCGGTTCGTCGAGGAACGCCGCATTCTCGCGCTCCTCGAGCACCCCGGCATCGCGCGTCTGGTGGATGGCGGCATCACCGCGGGCAGCTTGCCGTACTTCGCGATGGAGCTGGTCGACGGCGAGCCGATCGACCGCTACTGCGATACACGCAACCTGACACTCGATCAGCGTCTCGAGCTGTTCTCGAGCGTGTGCGAGGCCGTCACGTACGCGCACCAGCACCTCATCATCCATCGCGATCTCAAGCCGTCGAACATCCTCGTGACCGCCGACGGCCAGGTGAAGCTGCTCGACTTCGGGATCGCCAAGCTGCTCGGTGCGCAGCAGGCAAGCTCCGATCTGACGCAGACGGGATTCTCGGTCATGACGCCGGAGTTCGCGGCGCCGGAGCAGGTGCGCGGCACGTCAGTGAGCACCGCGACCGACGTGTATTCGTTAGGCGTCCTGCTGTACATGCTGCTCGCGCGCGAACGGCCGTACGATGTCCGCGGCAAATCGCCAGCCGAGATCGAACGCATCGTCTGCGTGGACGTTCCGACGAAGCCTTCGCTGCGGGCGCCGGCGCCGATCGCGCGCCACCTGCGCGGTGATCTCGACCTGATCGTGATGACCGCGCTGCAGAAAGACGAACAGCGGCGCTACCAGTCTCCGGCCGCGCTCGCGCATGACGTGCAACAATTTCGCCAGGGGCGTGGAATTCTGGCCCAGCCGGACAGCGCCCGATATCGCCTCGGGAAGTTCATCCGTCGAAATCGCACCGCTGTGTTCTTCACCGTCGCGACCGCCGCGGCGCTCGTTGGAGCGACGGTGTTCTCCGTTGTCCAGATGCAGGAGGCGAGGGCGCAGCGCCAGGAGTCCATCCGTGCCGCGACGCGCGCCAAGGCGATGTCGGAGCTGCAGACCGTACTCGGCGGCGACGCACGGGACCCGGACGGCCGGCCGCTGCCGCCGGCGGGTCGGATCGCGATGGCCGAGGGCGTGATCGTTAGGCGGTTCAAGGCGGACCCCTCGCTCGTTGCGGGACTGCTGGTCGACCTGTCCGGACGGTACTTCGAGGCGGGAGACCTGCATGCGCAGCGCGTCATGCTCGAGCGGGCGCGCACGATCGCGCTGAACGCGAAAGCGATGAACGAGCTCGCGCTCGCCGACTGCATTCGCGCGAATGGCTACTGGCTCGAGGACCTGCTCGACTCCGCGCGGGTCGACGTGCAGGAAGCGAAAGCAGCGCTCGCGGCGGAGAAGCGACGAGACCCCGACGTCGAGGCGATTTGCCTGGAGGCCGAGGGAAAGCTCCTGCAGGCGACAGGGAGCCCAGATTCCGGAATCGCACTGCTGAAACGGGCGGTAGCAATCGGGCAGGACGACCCGGGAGACAGCCAACAGCTTGGCCTCACTAACTCGCTCGCCGAGGTGCTGCGTCTGAGTGGCCGGACGCGCGAAGCGGTGCCGTTCTTTCAGCGCATTCTCGCCGATCTCGAGGCCCTGGGCTACGGCGAAGCGGAAGCGTTTCCGAACGTCGCGGGTTTTCTCGCGGCGTCGTTGGTGGACCTGGGGGAGATGGCGACGCTCGACTCGACGCTTCGACGATTCATTCGCGACCGCGAAGCGAAATACGGCGAGGGCCGGGTGCCGACAATGCTCGCGTTCCTCTACGCTCGCACCAAAGTGCGCCTTGGCGAACCGGACTCGGCGGACATATGGCTCACGCGCGCCCTTCGCGACACGACGCAGGGTGCGGGACGATTCGACAGTTATCTCGCCTCGACGCAAGCTGAGCTCCGGCTGCAACAGTCGCGGCTGGCGGAGGCGCGTGTCGCGGTCGGTAAGCTCCCCGATACTCGCCGCGGGCAGCGCGCTACCGCCGCGATGCTCCGCGCTCGACTTCGCCACGCCGAAGGAGACCCACGCGGTGCCGCGGCGTTGCTCGAACGGGAGCTCGGCACGCTGCTAAATGATGGGAAACCAAGCCTAACGCTGTTCACGCTTCCGCTAATCACGGCCGGGGAGTGGCGGCTCGCCAGCGGTGACGCGCCCGGCGCCGACTCGCTCGCCCGCCTCGCCCGGACTGCGGCCGCTATCGACTCGATCGCGCTGATGCGAAGCGGGCTCGCGGGCCAGGCCGAGCTCCTGTTGGCTCGCGCGCTTCGCGCGCGCGGGCAGACGGTTGACGCACGCAGATCGGCGGAGCGCGCGGTCACCGCACTCGCGAATGGCTACGGCCGCGGCAATGCGTGGACGCTGGCCGCGCGCGCTCTGGCGGACTCGCTCCCGCGCTGACAGCGCCGCGGCCTCACGCGCCGTCGACAGCCGACGAAGGACAACTGCGCGCGTTTGATTTTGGAGTGAGTCGTGCTTGATTGCCGACGTTAGTGTCCCCGATGCGCGAACGAACCACGTCGCGCTCGGGCGCAGGATCCACCTGCCCCGACCTGCTTCTATAGATCGGAGACACGACCATGCATAACGACCCGACGCCGTGCGGTGTGACGCGCGCCACCAAGCCCAACTATCCGACGCGCCGCCTCGCGGCGAGCGTCCTCGCTGCGCTCCTCGCGGCCACTACCCTCGCGGCCTGTGCCGACGACTCGCCGATGCAGCCCAAGGCCCAGGTGCCGGACGGTGGAGTGAAGGCGGTGGCGCTGGGCATCAACGTCCTCCCGGCCGGTCAGCAGTTCCCGGACAAGATCGCGTTCGTCACCGGGTCGGCGTGGGGCACGGTCCCGAAAGTCCAGGTGTACGACAAGTGGGGTAACCAGATGGCTCGCTTCCAGGCCTTCAACGATGCGTGGGACCAGAGCGGTCCCGGCGCCGATGTCGCGCTCGGCGATGTCAACGGCGACGGGTGGCCCGACATCCTCGCCGGCGAGGGCCCGACGCCTAACAGCACGTACGGATCCCGATTCGGCGTGTGGGACGGGCGCACGGGCGTCTACATCGGCGGCTTCTCGACGTCCACCAATCACCGCGGTGGGCTGCGCGTTGGTGCCGGCGACATCGATGGCGACGGCCGAGACGAGATTTTCACGTGCTTCGGCCCGAGCAACCAGCCGACGCGCAGAGACGTCTTCCGGCTCAACGCGACCAACATTGGCTACGTGAAGAGCAGCATGACTCTGGGGTTCGTCACGGGTACGAACACGTTCGAAGGCTGCCGAGTGGCGGGTGGTGATGTCACCGGCGACAAGAAGGACGAGATCGTCGTGATCTTCGATGGCCCCCAGAACACGCTCCTGGTCGAGGACCCAACATTCAAATACGGGACCTTCATTCGCAAGAAGCCATTCGGCGGCACGTACACCGGCTACGCATCGCTGGCGGTGGCCGACATGAACGGCGATGGAAAGGCCGAGGTCCTGCTCGGTCGACTGGCAGCGATGGACACGAAGCCGCCGGTCAGGATCTTCGACGGCGCCGCGCTGATCGACAACTCCTACCTGCCGGTGCCGACGATCGTGTACCCGATGACGAACAGCACGTCGGCCACGGGCATTCACATCGGCGCTCGCGATATCGATGGCGACGGCGTTCCGGAGCTGCTCGCGAAGCCGACGACGGCGTACAGCGCTTCCCAGTACGTAGCGCTGATGGGACCGACGTTCACCCTTCCGTGGTTGAACAGGGTCGAGCAGCCGGGCAACATCATTTCCGGTGGCCCAATCCATTGATCGCGCGCCGTCTTTCTCGACGGACGTAAGAAGAGCGGGCGGCACCTGTTGGTGCCGCCCGCTTTCGTAGTCATACGAGTCGGCGTTTCGGACGGATCGGATGGCTGAGGTCCTCGCTCGAGGAAATCCTCGAGTGAGCGGCCGTAGGGCGAGTCCTACTGCACGAGCACGCCCGCGAACTCCAGCAGGTCCGCGATCATGAACGTTCCCGGCTCTGAGCTCGGGAGCGACGGTGCGAAGCCCGGCACGTTCATGAACGAATCGCCATCCCGCTTGAGCATCCGCACGAACGTCTCGGCCACAATGCGTCCGCCTAACGGGCCGAGCTGGTTGCCACCGTTCACCACCATAGCCTCACGGAGGATGTAGTACCACAGCGGCGTCTTCGCGAGCAACAGGCCCTTGTTCGCATTGAGCAGCGCGATCTCGGCTGCCGGTAATCCGCTCGTGAGCTGGTCACTCGTTAGGAGTGTCAGTCCCAGCACATGGGCTGCACCCTGGCCGCTCGGGAGACCCAGCGCCAGGCCACGTCGTAGATTCCGGACGGCCAGGATCGCCATGATTCCAGAGCCACCCGGAATCGATTCCAGACCGTTCGCGAGGACGCTGTCGATGGTGCGCGCATTGTTGAAGCTCGCTCCGACCGGATGGGCCGTGTTGAAGAACATGTTGAAGTCCACGGCCCAATTCGAGAACACCGGGAGCCGAGGGACACGGACGAAATTGAAGACGTTCGCGAGCGTACTGGCGGCAGCCGGCAACGACGAGTTGAGGACGTAGCCATTCCGGATCATGCTGTGGCCGAACCGATACGCCGCCATCGCGAACTCGGCGGGCATACCGAACGGACTCCCGACCTCGGCGTGCACTGAAGCGATCGCGGCATTCACGGCCGCGGCGCCACAGACACGCGGAAGGAAGTCGTGCACGACGCACCACTGGTAGTGCTGCGTGACGATTTTCTTGGCCTCGGCGAAGACGTCGCCGGGGAACACGCTGGTGACGAGCAGCTCGACAACCTGGTTGTGGAACTTGGCGATCGCGTGATGCAGCTGCGACACGATGAGGTTCTCGTCGTTCCGCGGATCGCCAATGATGGCCGTGAACGTACTGTCGGACTCAGTCACCTCCGTGTTCGTGCCGCTCAGGACGCGCGGCACATCGAACGTCACTGGAGTGGCGACGCCGTTCGCGGCGTCGCGCGGTCCGCCCGGACCTGTGTCCTTGTTTCGCCCGAGCTGCATCCTCACGGCGGTCGGCGGCTCGCCGACGCCGGGAAATCGGTACAGATACGGATCGAGCGCCGGTCCGCGCCCGTACACGCTGTCGAGGTTCAGTGCCGGCGACCGCATGTTGTTGATGGTGGTCGCGTCCTGCATCGCATCGATGGTCGATGAGACATCGAGTGTGATGTCATGATCGACAAATTGCCCGAAGTACGTATAGCCGGCAGGGATGACGGAGTCGGCGCCCGCGTCGCGCCCGGCGTCGCCCATCAGGTTCCCGAGTTGCGTGAGGAGCTCCTGGGTGGTGGCGTTGAACGGCAGCCTGGTCGCGTGCCGGACGCTCGCCGAGAACATGTAGCCGAACTTGTCCGCGCCTGGAGAGTCGACGAGCCGCTTCGGGAACCAGTGCAGCGGGACCTTGGTCCCGTGGAAGCGCCTAACGGGGGGCTCGAGGGCCCTGAGCGCTTTCGACACGTCGGTTGTCGGGGCGGGCTCCGGGTTCAGCACCAGTTTCGTGACGAGCTTCTGCCGCGCTCCCACCGTGAGTTGCGCGAGACTCGTCGGGATCCGCGATGGCGTCTTGAAAGCCGACGTGTTGGCGGTGACCGGTTCCCGCTTGAGCACAGCGGTATCCAGCACGCGCTTCACGAAGCTCCGGCCTGATGGCTTCGCCGCGCCAGGCTTTGCACGCCCGGATTTCGACTTGGCCTTGGTCGAGGTACGGACCGAGCGCTTCGAGCTGTTTTCGAGGGACTTGAGCGTCATTATGTCCTCGTGCTTCGGGGGCGCGCTGACAGCGCCACCCTGGCAACCGCACCGCGTCTCCCCATAACGCGGTTGCTGGACGGAACCGGACAGGCTCCGGCGCACTCGCCCTTGCCGCACGTACAGAGACGCTCGTTGCGGCTGGCGAGTCCGTCGCCTCGCACTCCGGTTAGGCGGTTCCAGTCATAACGTGTTCGAACTTGACCGAAACGGCCCACTTGTGGTGTGCCCGGCGACGAAACTAACCCGAGGCGCTAGAGCATTCCGCTCGCAACGGTTGTACACTCGTTATGCGTTGCCGGACGCGAATTCACCCGGTGCGTGACGCGCCCAACCCGAGCGCGCCCGTGCGCATCTCACGCTGGAGTACTCCGCATGCATCGAAAGATTCTGCTCACGTTCATGGGCGCCTTCGCGGTCACCGCGTGCGCCGACAGCGCCACGGGCCCGCAAGCCGACGCTCGGCCGGTCGCCGCGAACTATGGCAAGGTTGCCGCGATTGGGGACTTTCAGCGGTACGTCGCCATCGGCACGAGCATAAGCCAGGGCTGGCGCTCCGACGGCGTCAACGCGGCTTCCCAGGAGACCAGTTGGCCCGCGCAACTCGCACGTCTCGCCGGCCGTGAGCTGTCGCTTCCATTGATTGCTTTCCCGGGTTGTGGCGCGCCTCTGGCCGCCCCACTCGCCTCCGGACTTCGTGTGAGCGGAGAGGCCACGGCCGCGCCCTTCCTCAGCCGGATCTGCGCGCCGAACGAGCCTGGCGTCACGTTACCCGCGGGGAACGTCGCAATCAGCGGGGCCCGGACGACTCACGCGCTTACAGCCACACCCGAACAGCCGGATCCTTCGTACGCCCCGCTCTACGCACGCGTCCTCCCACCGGGAATGTCGCAGGTCACGGCAATGGAGGCGCAGAATCCGAAGATCGTCTCCGTCGAGTTGGGCGCTAACGAGATACTCGGCTCTCGCGAAGGCGCATACGTTCCGGGACAGAACGTCGTTCCGGTAGCAGCGTGGCAGCCCGGGTATCATGAAGTCGTCAATCGCGTGGCCGCCGCGACGAAGCACGGAGTGCTCGTTGGACTCATCGACCACGCCGCCAACTTCCCGAGCTTCCGCACTGGCGCTGAGTTGTACGCGGCACGCGCGACGTTCGCGCCATTCAACGTGAGCGTGAGCGAAGACTGTTCGGTCGCTCCGGGCAACACGAACGTGCTGTTCGTTCCGGTGCGCGTTGCGCTGATCGTGGCCGAGGGCGCCGCTCGGGCCAGAGCCGGCCTCTCCGCTGCCGTGCTCAGTTGCGCCAATGCGCCGCCGACGGGCGCGAACGGACTCATCATCCGCGACTACGTGCTGTCTCAGGCAGAGCTCGCGCAGGTCGACGCGCACTTCGCCGCGATGAATGCAATCATCCGAGCCGAGGCCGAGGCGCATGGTTTCGCCTACTTCGCTCTGAGCGCGCTGTACGAGGGGGCCAACACGAAGGCGCCATTCAGCGCGATCACGATGCTCACGAGCCCGCAGCCGTATGGGCCGCTCATCAGCCTCGATGGGCTCCATCCGAGCGCGGAAGGATCGACAGTGCTTGCCGATGCCGCGGCTGGTGCGCTCGCGGATCGTTACAACATGTTTTTCCCCAACCCGGGCGGCGCACCGTTGGCGATGCTGCTTCGCCAGTAGGGGAAACAGCAAGCACGGCCCCGGGACCCAATGGGTCCCGGGGCCGTGCTCTTTCATGACAGACTCATTGTGGGAACATCCGTCCCATCCTGGGAGCGGATCCGCCTCGCCCGGTCGTTATTCCGGCTCAGGCTCCGTCTCGTCAGCCTTGATCCACTGCTCCAGCAGCGTGTTACAGCGCGCCGCGAGGACATCGGTCGAGTAGGTCGCGCCTTCGTTGACGCGCCACGCGAGGCCACCGAATCGGCCTTCGACTGGCCTCAGCACGAGCTCCTCGACGAGCGTTGCGCCCGACGCCCGCTGCGACGAGCCGGGCCGCGAGACCGTTCCCTTCCACGCAACCACCTGTAGCTCACCGAGTTCGGCTCCCTGTGCCGAGTCCGGGAACCACGACACGGTCACTGCTCCGGCAGGTGCCTGGAGGATGCACCCTCTGGGGGTCCGGTGTCGCTCGACATTGATGGTCTTCGCACCCATGCGGTGCGCGGCGCGCTCGGGGGCAAGTATGTCGAGGAGGCGATTGACCTCCTGCTGGGCTGCATTGCGCATCTTGACCGTCGGGGGACCGTCAGGTCCTTCGACCTCGTCAGGACCGCCCATCGGGATCATGCCGTGCTCGTCTTCCATGTCTTCTCGTCGCTCCACGCGGGTGTCCCCGAAATGTACTCTCAGCGGTAGTGGGGGGCCCGGCCGGCCGCCCCATCGGTTATTCTTATATCCGGCATCCGCATCAGCGTCCACGTCCCCGGGCGCGTTGTTCGTTCCCCGAGACCAGGCATTACCATGTCCCGTACGCTGCCCGTTGCCCGTGAGGCATTCGTCGCCGCCATGAAGCGCGAGACCACCGGAACGGAGCTGGCGCGGCTCGTCGCAGTACTCGATGCCCTTATCAAGTGGAGCGTCGGCCGACCGCAAACGTTGACGTTCCATGCCGAAGCCTCGCCGGTGGGCGTCATCGCGTTCGAGTGCGTTCCAACGAAGACGATCCTCTGGTCGGCGCGTGTCACGCGCGGCGACGCGCCGAAGCTCGAGATCTACCCGCCCACCGGTCGGTCACTCACGGCCGAGTCCCGTGCGAAGGCCATGGAAATCCTCAACGCGCACACGCGCGACGTGTTGGAGGAGAAGGATCGTCTTCGCATCGGCTTCGGAGCGTTGAAGAACAACGCCGCACTGGTAGCCTTGACGGGCCTGTTAGGCGAGTTGCTCGAGACGCACGGGCGCCCGATGAGCGTGGCGTCATAGTCAACGGCAATTCAGGGACTGCCTCGGCACGACATCCAGAACCGAGGGTGGAAACAGAAACGGCCGGAAACGACTGAAAGGGCCCGATCTCATCGCGACCGCGACGGATCATCGACCAGGGCAATTGAAAGAGGGGAATGGCCTCAGGGGACACACTGGTCTCCCGAGGCCGTTCCCCTTTCCATTACGGCTCGTTGCGGCACCGACTGCCCGGCATCAGACCGATCCGCCCGATCCGGTATTTCCGTCGTTTCCGTCTGCACCCTCGGTTCTGGATGGTCGGTGACGCAGTCCTCTGCGTGCTCGACGGTGAACTGCCGTTAGGCTTGGGGTGAACCGGACCTCAAGCCACCTCGGCCCACAGCTTCCTGGCCGAGCTCTCGGTGACGTAGCGGGCCCCGACCACGACCGTCACCAACGCGATCGCGATCGGATACGCGAGCCAGGCGAACGCGTTCCCGGTTCTCGCCACGAGCGCCGTCGCGATGAGCGGCACGAACCCGCCGAACCAGCCGTTGCCCAGATTGTAGGGCAGCGAGATGGATGTGTAGCGAATGTTCGCCGGGAACGCCTCCACGAGGTACGCCGCGAGCGGCGCATACAGGATCACGAACGGCACCATCTGGGCGAACACGAGCAGCGTCAGCATCACGGGACGCAGCGGGTCCGCGTACATCGCCATCGTCTTGTAGATCGGATAAAGCACGATCGCCGCCAGAAGATTACCGGCCAGCATCATCGGCTTCCGCCCAATGCGATCGGACAGCGCGCCTAACGCCGGGAACAGCGGCATCACCAGCAGCAGCGCCCCCGCCACGATCCGATACGAGTCGTCCGGCGGCACGTTCAGCACGCGCTGCAGGAAGAACAGCACGTACACCTGCGTCGTCGTGGCGAGCACGGCCTGACCGGCGGTCACGCCGAACAGAATGATCGCGAACAGCCGCCATCGCTCCGACGTAGCGTAGCTATCGCGAATGGGCGAGCGCGATACCCTGCCTTGGGCTTTGAGCGCCGTGAAGATCGGCGATTCCTCGAGCCGCACCCTGATGTAGTAGGAGATCGCCACGAACACGAGCGAGATCAGGAACGGGACGCGCCATCCCCAGTCACTGAACGTGGGCTCGCCGAACAGCCGACGCGTCCCGAGCACGATCATCGACGATGCGAACAGTCCGATGGTCGGCGTCAGCTGGATGAAGCTCGTGAAGTACCCCCGCCGATTCTCCGGCGCATGCTCGGCCACATACGTCGCGGCGCCCGCGTACTCGCCGCCAAGCGCCAGGCCCTGAACGATGCGGAGCAGGATGAGGAGAATCGGCGCCGCGGCACCGAGCGTCGTGTAGCCCGGCAGCACGCCGATCGCGGCGGTGGACGTCCCCATCATCAAGAGCGTGATGAGGAACGTCGTCTTCCGGCCGACAGTGTCGCCAAGCCTCCCGAACAGCAGCGAGCCGAACGGCCTGACGGCGAGGCCGAGCGCGTACGTGGCCAGGGTGCTCAGGAACCCAAACGTCGGCTGGTCAGCGGGATAGAAGTGCGCGGCGATGGTCGTCGCGAGGCTCGCGAAGATGAAGAAATCGTAGAACTCGATGACCGTCCCGACCGACGATGCGACGATGACGCGCGCGAGCCCCTGGCTTTGCATGGCGGGATGCTATGGTCCACGACCGAGCGACGCCAGCAAACGCCTGCAACGTGTGGGACCATGTGATTTGCGCACTTGCCCGGCCGACGATTGCCGCCGAATTTTCACGGTTCCCCTCCAGCCAACACGCTTTCGATGCCAATCACGCCGGAAATCACGGCGACGTTCCCGAGCGATACGCGCGACCGCGGCCAGCAGTACTATCGCCGCGGCGTCGTGCGCATCATGTCGGTGGACGAGCGTGGCATCATGGCCAACGTCCGCGGGGCCGAGGTCTATCAGGTTCTCCTGACGCAGGACGAGAACGAGCGCTTCGCGCACACCTGCACGTGCCCGGCGTGGGCGAGCTACGGCGTCTGCAAGCATGTGTGGGCAACCATGTTGGCCGCGGACGCGCAGCGTCTGCTCCGGTTCGATGGGCTGCCACGGACACGCGCACGCGGGCCCGGTGCGGTGAAGCCGCCCGAGCTCTCGTGGAAGCGAAAGCTGCGACGCATCCGCGACCGCGTTCCAGTCACGGACGCGCCGGCGCCAGACTCCAAGTTCCCGTCCGACCGCCGCATCATCTACGTCGTCGACCTCGCCGCGACTCGGCTGTTCCAGCGCGGGCTCGTCGTGGACCTCACGACGCAGAAGCGCGGACCTAACGGCGAGTGGACGCCGCCCAAGCAGTTCGCGCTGCGCGAGGATCAGTGGGCCGACGCGCCGGACCCGATGGATCGGCAGATCGCCCAGATGCTCACCGGTGCGGGGTCCGACGCGCGCATTTCCGGCGGCCTCGGTAGTGTCGCGAGACGCTACTATCTCGAGCCGGCCGCGTTCGGTACGACGTTGCGCCTCATGTGCGAGAGCGGCCGCTGTCGCGTCAGCATCAACGGCGAGACCGACCCGCTCCCGCTCGGCTGGGATCACGGACAACCGTGGGAGTTGCGCGTCGACGTCGCGCCGCTGAACGGAGCCAGCCCGCCGGGTACGCCTAACGGGGCGCATTCGCTTCGCGTGCAGGGCTGGCTCCGACGCGGCGAGGAGCGCCTCGCGCTCACGGACGCGTCCATTCTCGCGCCCGGGCTCGTCATCGCGAACGGCGTCGCCGCACCGATCCGCGACGATGGCAATCACTCGCTCATCGTCGCGCTCGCGGACGAAGGGTCGATCGAGGTGCCCGAGCTCGAGGTAGACGAGCTGCTCCGCGAGCTGCACACGCTGCCGTCGGTGCCGCCGATCGAGCTGCCCGAGTCGCTCGGTGTTCGCGAAGAGCGCCCTGCGCCCACACCAGTCGTGCGGCTCATCGCTGAGCCGTCGGCCTCGTGGCAGCCAGCGAAGATCTCGGCGGAAGTGCGCTTCGACTACGCGGGCGCCATCATCGACAGTGACACGCGTCAGTCAGCCGTCTTCGATGAGGACAAGCGGCGCATCGTCCGCCGCGACGCTGACGCCGAGCGTGCCGCGCGCGACGAGCTGTTCACGCTCGGCTTCCGTGAGGAATACGATTACAGCCGCTCGAAGAGCGTACCGCGTATCGGCGTGGGACGGCTGCAGCGCGTAATCGCGTCGCTCGTGACGTCGGGGTGGATCGTCGAGACGGACGAGGGCCAGGTTCGCGCGGCGGGCGAGCTCGAGATGGAAGTCTCGAGCGGCATCGACTGGTTCGAGCTGCGCGGTGGCGCCGCGTTCGGCAACACGCGTGCGACGTTGCCCGAGTTGCTCGCGGCGTTGCGACAGGGACGCTCTACGGTCACGCTCAGCGACGGCACGATCGGCATCATGCCTGACTCGTGGAGCGAGCGGCTTCGTGCACTGTCCGCCGCGGGCGACGACTCGTCAGGCGACTCGGTGCGCTTCAAGCGATCCCAGGTCGGGTTGCTCGACGCACTACTCGCCGCGATGCCGACGACGTCGGTGGACGAGAAGTTCGAGCACGCGCGTCGCGAGCTGCACTCGTTCGAGACGCTATCGCCCGCGGATCCGCCGGAGAGCTTCCACGGCGAGCTGCGCACGTACCAGCGTGACGGGCTCGCGTGGCTGCACTTCCTCAACCGCTTCGGCTTCGGCGGCTGCCTCGCGGATGACATGGGACTCGGCAAGACGGTCCAGGCGCTCGCGCTGCTCGAGGAGCGTCGTTTGGCGAAAGAGGGACCGTCGCTCGTCGTGGTGCCGCGCTCGCTGCTGTTCAACTGGCGTCAGGAAGCGACACGGTTCACGCCGGACATGCGCGTGCTCGTGCACGAGGGTCGCGACCGCGCGCGCGATGCCGCTTCGTTCGCGGATTTCGACATCGTGCTCATCACGTACGGCACGCTGCGTCGCGACGCGCCACTACTGGCCGAGACGGAATTCGACTACGTGATTCTGGACGAGGCGCAGGCGATCAAGAACGCGAGCACGGAGACGGCGAAGGCGGCGCGTCTCCTCCGCGCGAAGCATCGTCTGGCGATGAGCGGCACGCCGGTCGAGAACCGGATCACCGAGCTCTGGAGTCTGTTCGAGTTCCTGAACCCCGGCATGCTCGGCGCGGCGCGGGTGTTCAAGGCGTTAGGCACGGGCGATGAGGAAGAGTCTGGCCGGACGCTCATCGCGCGTGCGGTGCGGCCGTTCATCCTGCGGCGCACGAAGGAGGAAGTCGCGCCGGAGCTTCCGGAGAAGCTCGAGCAGACGATCTATGTGGAGCTCGAGCCGAACGAGCGGAAGCGCTACGATGAGCTGCGCGACCATTACCGCGCGGCGCTGCTCGGACGTGTGGACCGCGACGGCATCGCGAGGTCGAAGATCCAGATCCTGGAGGCGCTGCTGCGCCTGCGGCAGGCAGCGTGTCACTCGGGTCTGCTCGACGAGACGCGGGCGGCGGAGTCGAGCAGCAAGTTCGACCTGCTGATCCCGCAGCTGGCGGAGATCGTGGCGGAGGGGCACAAGGCGCTGGTGTTTTCGCAGTTCACGTCGTTGCTGGCGCTGCTCAAGCCGCAGCTCGATAGCGAGAAGATCGTGTACGAGTATCTCGATGGTCAGACGCGCGACCGCGAGGAGCGCGTTAGGCGCTTCCAGACCGACCCGGAGTGCGGCGTGTTCCTCATCAGCCTCAAGGCTGGTGGGCTCGGGCTCAACCTCACGGCGGCGGACTACGTGTATCTGCTCGATCCGTGGTGGAACCCAGCGGTGGAAGCGCAGGCGATCGATCGGACGCACCGGATTGGTCAGACGCGTCGTGTGTTCGCATCGCGGCTCATCGCGCGCGATACGGTCGAGGAGAAGGTGCTCGAGCTCCAGCAGGCGAAGCGGGATCTGGCGGAGGCGATCATCGGCGGGGACAACAGCCTGATCGCACGCATCCGGCGCGAAGATCTGGAAGTGCTGCTCGGCTGAGGCGGGGTCTGAGGAAGGAGGAATGTCATCCCGAGCGCCAGCGAGGGACCTCCTGTGATGTTCCCGTAGCCAGTCCGCCGCGTGGATCGAGTCGAACACGCGGCCGCACTACGGAACGCAGAACGCGCAGGCGCGCTTCGCGCGCGCCGCAGACGAACGCGAAAAACTGCAGTGCTGTCATCGACAACCGTCGGGAACGCGGCTGGACGATCCGTGTGCGAGTTCTGGAACCGGCAGCGTCTCCCGTTGGTGGTCACCGATGCGGGGAGCTGCCCTGCCATTCGGCGCCACGCACACCCCAGCGCGGGAGCGTCGTATGCACGCAGGTCTCGTGAGGATGCTGGTCCCAGTATCGCTACTCGTGGTCGCGAGTGGCGTGTCGGATCGGGAAGTCGCGTCAGGCAGCGCCGCGCATCATCGCGCCGCGCATCATCGTGCCGCGCACCAACGCGCCGCGCACCAACGCGCCGCGCGAGTCGTCATTCAAGGGACGGTCACTGACGTCTCGACGTCGCTCGCCGTTGCCGAAGCGCAAGTGACGATCGTCGGGACGCAGATCGGCGCACGGACTGGCCAGGATGGGCGCTATCGATTCGCCGTCCCCGACACGGTCGCGTCAGGTCGCGATGTCACGCTCCGGGCTATTCGTATCGGGTACAGCGCGAGCTCGAAGGTCATTCACCTCGGTGCGGACACGACGGTCACCGCGGACTTCGCGCTCTCGCAGGCGCAGTTGCAACTCCAAGCCGTCGTCGTGACGGCAGCCGCCGCAACCGTCGAGCGTAAATCGATGGGGAACAGTATCACTTCCGTGTCGAGCGAGAAGGTTGGCGCCGCCGCGCCTGTCACGGCGCAACCGTCATCGGCTCCGCGTCGCTCCGTCGCCGTTCGCGGCGCGTCATCGCTGACAGCGCTGAAGGATGAGAAGGAGACGCGCACGTCCGGACGTCGCGACACCGATCCCGAGTTCAACACCGAGGGCTACGACGCCATCGCCGAGAATCCGTTTCTGACCACGGCCTCGACACCGCGCTCGACGTTCTCGATCGATGTGGACCACGCCTCGTACAGCAACGTCAGGCGGTTCGTGAACAACGGGCAGCGGCCACCGCGCGACGCCGTGCGACTGGAAGAGCTGATCAACTACTTCCCGTACGAGCAGCCCGCGCCCAGGGGCGATGATCCGGTGTCGATCATGACGGAAGTAGGCGTTGCGCCGTGGAATCCCACACATCGGATCGTGCGGGTCGGGCTTCGCGGCCGGCCGATCATGGCCGATGCCCTGCCGCCTAACAACCTCGTGTTCCTCATCGACGTGTCGGGTTCGATGATGAGTGAAGACAAGCTGCCGCTGCTCAAGTCGGCGTTTCGGCTGCTCGTGAACGAGTTGCGGCCTATCGATCGCGTCGCGCTCGTCGTGTATGCCGGGAACGCCGGGGTCGTCCTCCCGTCCACGCCAGGAAGCCAGAAGCCAGTCATCCTCGACGCGATCGATCGGCTCGAGGCCGGCGGCTCGACGGCCGGCGGCGCCGGCATCCGGCTCGCCTACGACGTCGCGAAGCAGAACTTCCTCGAGGAGGGCAACAACCGCGTCATTCTCGCGACCGACGGCGACTTCAACGTCGGCACGTCGAGTGACGGTGAGCTCGTCCAGCTCATCGAGGAGCGTCGCGAGCACGGCACGTTCCTCACCGTGCTCGGTTTCGGCACGGGTAATGTGAAGGACTCGAAGATGGAGAAGCTCGCGGACAAGGGAAACGGCAACTACGCGTACGTCGACAACCTCACGGAAGCACGGAAGGTGCTCGTCACCGAGATGGGCGGGACGCTCGTGACCGTCGCGAAGGACGTCAAGTTGCAGATCGAGTTCAACCCGACGCGCGTCGGCGCCTACCGCCTCCTTGGCTACGAGAACCGGCTGCTGCGTGACCAGGACTTCAGGGATGACACCAAGGATGCGGGCGAGCTCGGTGCGGGGCTCAACGTCACGGCGCTATACGAGCTGATCCCGCCTAACGCCGCCGACCTGAAGGACGTTCCGCGGCCCGATTCGATGCGCTACACACGCGTGCCGACGCAGACAGGTGCCGCCAACGGCTCGGAGCTCATGTACGTCAAGCTGCGCTACAAGCAGCCGGCGGGGTCGCGGAGCCGCGAGATGGCGCACGCGGTGCCGGATGTCGTCGCGGGAACACCGTCCGTTGATTTCGCGTTCGCGACGGCGGTGGCGGAGTTCGGGATGGTGCTGCGCGACTCGCCGCACAAGGGAAAGAGCTCGATGGACAGCGTGATCGTGCGCGCCGAACGTTCGCGCGGCGAGGATGAGAACGGGTATCGGGCGGAGTTCGTACGCCTCGCGACGGCCGCCCGAGACCTGCTGGCGCGTGAGAACGTCGCGAACCGCGATCACTAGCCTGTCGTGTGCCGCGGCCGGTGGGAACTACGATTTCGCGGATCAACAGCAAAACGGCCGGATCCGGCTTTGCATCGACGCTGTCCATCGCCGGGCCCTGATAAGAAATAGGAACGGCCTCTCTGGAGACTCCCGCGTCCCGAGCGGCCGTTCCCAATAAATCCCGGC